>WNGA01000345.1_pt2 | contig 67962 bp, 63 predicted proteins | sample 5400061 | NCBI WGS metagenome assembly WNGA01 (sample SAMN13153366, study PRJNA577476) | soil metagenome | isolation source: 100 cm soil or saprolite under grassland replicate 2 | place: USA:California | collected 2016-06-15
GCCGCGTGGTGGGCGACATGTTCGTCGCCGCCGGGAATCCGACCGACACCGCGGTGGTCATCGATCTCCCCGGCCCGAACGCGGTGGCGATGGCGGCGGGGCTCGCCGATCGGTTCGCGCCCACCTTCGTGTTCGGCAACTGGCCGCATCCCCGCGGCGTCGTTCCCTCACACGAGACCATCGGCGCCGCGCTCTACTACCTGCCGGTGTTCGAGCGCGGGAACCAGACCCGCGGAACGCCGGCGCCGCCCACGTTCGTGCTCGACGCCAACCGGCTTTTGCCCTACCGCGACTCCGCGGTCGACTTCGACAACCGCTACGCGGTCTCGATGCCGTCGCCATCGTCGCTGCGCGAGCTCGGCATCGCGCACGTCCTCTACGTCCGCCCCGACGACGGCAACCTGACCGAGCTCGACGACTTGAACCAGGACTTCACCGCGCTCGAGGCCGCCGGCATCCCGGTGCGCGCGATGGCGATGTCGGACTTCTGGCTCGACACCGCTCACCCCGCGCCCGCGGTCGACGCCGGAGCCGCGAGCGCGATGACGACGGCAACGACGACGACGCGCTACCATTACCATGGCGGCAGCTACGTCCACTTCTGGAGCTCGTACGGTTGGTACCAACTCGCGCCGCCGCGCGGGCAGACGGCGCTGCGGACGCCGCCGATCGTGAGCCAGCCGCCACGCGCGGCCAGCTACCGCCCGGTCGCGCGCCAGACCATCTTCTCGAACCGCACGCTCGGCGGCCTGTCGGGCGTCGGCAAGCAGAAACCGAGCGGCTTCGGCCGGGTTTCGGTGCGGACGTCGCGCAGCTCGGGCGCGGTCCGCAGCGTCGGCCACTATTCAGGGCGCAGCGGCTCGTTCGGCCGCGGCAGCTCGTCGAGCGGGTGACGGGAGACGACTTGGCCTACTCGTTCTTCGGTATTCAGGTCGCGTTCAAGAACTTCCACCGCGATCCGTTGCGCCGCACCTTGCACGAGCTCATCGCCGGTAGCGGTGGAGACGCGCGCCAGTCGCCGCTCGAGAAGCAAGGGTTCTGGAAGCGATTCAGCGCGCGCATCACCGAGGCGATGCCCGTATTCGAATACGGCGACTGGGACCTCATCCGCGGCGGCAACGCCGAGGAGACCTTCAACCAGTGGGTGTCGGAGATCGAAGGCAGCCTCGCGACCGAGCCCGAGGAGGTGGGCGCGGCCGCCGACGAGGCGGTCCACCTCGGCTCCGCGCCCTCGTACGTGTTGGCGACGATGATGGCGCTGGTCGACAAGGGTTCGAACGCGGACGAGACGTTGGGCGAGTGGTGCGACATCCCCGAGTCGCAGTGGCTGACGCGTCAGACCTTCGCGCGCCTGGTGTCGGTGTTCCCGCGCCTCAACTTCGCCTACGTCCAGGCTGACGCCGTCTACCTGGTCCCGGGCAACGACAAGGACGGCCTGTCGGCCGAGGACCTCGTGTCGGCGGACTACCACCACCTGCAGCCGCTCACCTGACCCGGGGCGCGAGCGCTCCGGCGATCGATGCGGCCATCCGGCGGGCGCCGGCGGCGTTCGGGTGGCGGTCGACCTCGAACCGCTCCGAGGTGTCGACGTCGATCAGCACGTACGGGAACCCGGGCTCGACGAACAGCGCGCGGATGATGTCCGCCTCCGGATGGGCGTCGAGCGGCCGCACGGGACCGAGGCTGAGGACCGCGAACAACGGCGCGGCGCCGCGCGCGCGCGCCTGGGCGACGGTCTCGCCGAACACCGCCCGCACGAGCGCGATCGACCGATCGATGGCCGCGGAGCTCGCGTACGGGAGGCGGCGAAACATCGTCAGCAACCGGCTGCGCGACAGCAACCCCGCGTCCGCGGGAACGAAATTCAGCCGCCCGGTCGCGTCGAGCTCGAGGTGCGGCCGATCGTCGCGAAGCACGCGGCCGAGCTGCGCGGGCACGAACACGGTGACGACCGCAACCGGGCGCCCGATCCGGGGCAGCACATCGGCGAAGCGCAGGTACGCCTGATCCGTGCCGTAGCCGCCCTCCGCGACGATGATGGGCTCGAGCCCCAGCGCGGCCGCCGCACGCGCCGCGAACGTGTCGTCGAAGTCGAGCCCGTACCCGGTCGCGACCGACTCCCCGACCACGACCAGCGACGGCCGGCCCAGATCCGGGCCGGCGCTCGGTGTGCGCGCGCGCAGACCGTCGGGCCCGACCGCGTAGCCGTAGCGGCGCCCGCCGAGGTTGACCTCAGTCAGGGAACCGGGTCTCGCGCGCCACCCGTAGCGCGCGTCCTCGTGCCCGACGCGCAGCTCGTTCCCCGCCCATGCCGGATCGCGCCAGCGTGAGCCCGCGATCCGCACCGTCGCCTCCGACACCGCGAACGCCGCCATTAACGCGACGATCGTCGGCAGCGGCGGCATGAGGCGACCGAGGCGCGCGAGCCCGCGGCCAATCGTCGTCGACAGGACGACAAGCGCGATGCCCGCGGTGACCGCAAACACGCGGAGAGGCATCGCCCAGCGCGGCGCCCCGGCGAAGTAGAACGGCACCCCGACGTGGCGCTCGAACCACGCCCGATCGCAACGCCATGCCAGCGCGATGACGGCCGCGCCAGCAACCACCACGACCGCCGCCGCGACGCGCGACGCGAGCGGTGACATCGCGCTCCGCTCTGACTCGTTGCCCGCGCTCACCGTGTTCGTGGTAAGGGCCCGGGCGCGCGCGCGCAAGCGGGAAATGCCTGCCTGGCAAACCCCGCGTCGGGAACTACATTTTGCTCCGATGTCCGCTCGGTCCCCCCGTCCGCAGCCCGCCAACGGCGTTCAGCCCTCACGCCGCGACCGCGCGCTGCTACCGCTGCACCGCTGGGTGTGGCGCGACGTCGACCGCCGCGCGCGCAAACTCCTGAGCTTCGCCGAAACCGAAGCCGACGGCGGCCGCCACCTCGCGCGCGCCGCCGAGCTGACGCGGGATCCGCTGCTGCGCCGGCTGTTCCTGCGCCACGCCCTCGACGAGCAGCGCCACGCCGAGCTGTTCCGCGGCCGGGGTCGCGCGTTGCGGCAAGGTCGCGCGTCGCACCACGGCGACGGCTTCGACGCCAACTGGCTCGCGCCTGGTGAACGGGGCCTCGATCGACTCTCGGTGGACGAAATGCCCGAGGAGGCGCTGCTCGCGTTTCTGCACTTCTCGGAGAAAGCGGCGGCCGGGCGCTTCGCGCTCTACCGCCAGATGCTGGACCACGACCCGACGACGCGAGAGATCTTCGCCGACGTCCTCCACGACGAGGAGTTCCACATGACTTACACGAAGACTCAGCTCGCGCGCGTCACCCGCGTGCCCAGCCGCGGCGCGCTCTGGCGCGCGCGCGCCGGCCGGCTCGGGCGGGCGTACCTGCGCGTGGCCGGCGCGCTCGCCGGCGTGCTCGGCGCGGTGATGCTGACGGTGCAGTACTTCGTGCTGCTGCCGCTGTTCGCCCTCTGCGCCAAGCGCGCCGCCCGCCGCCAGCCGGCGGGCTGGATCGCCCGGTCGGCGGCGGCGAGCCCGACGCTGGAGAGCCCCTACTGATGCGCATCCTCGGCATCTCGGCCCACTACCACGACGCGGCGGCCGCGTTGCTCGTCGACGGCGTGCCGGTCGCCGCCGCGCAAGAAGAGCGCTTCTCGCGCCGCAAAAACGACCCCGCGTTCCCGCTCGCGGCGATCGAGTGGTGTCTCGAGTCCGCGGGCGTCGAACCCGGCGACCTCGACGCGGTCGTGTTCTACGAGAAGCCAATGCTCAAGTTCGCGCGCATCCTGACCACCGTGCTGCGCGCGTTCCCGCGCTCGCGGCGCGCGTTCGTGCACGCGATGCGGAACGCGTTCGGCGGCAAGGTTTGGGTCAAGGGCACCATCGCCGGCGAGCTCGGCGTGCCGGGCGGCAAGGTGCTGTTCACCGAGCACCACCAGGCGCACGCGGCCGCCGCGTTCTTCCCCATGCCGACGACACGCGCCGCGATCCTGACGACCGACGGTGTCGGCGAGTGGGCGACGATGACCGTCGGCCGCGGAGCGCGCGAGACCGGCGGCCCGGCCAGCCTCGAGATCCTGCGCGAGGTGCAATTCCCGCACTCGCTCGGCCTGTTCTATTCGGCGTTCACCGCGTACCTCGGGTTCCCGGTCAACGAGGGCGAATACAAGCTGATGGGCCTCGCGTCGTACGGGCGCCCGCGCCTCGTCGACGACGTCCGCCGCGTCGTCCGCCGCACGCGCGACGCCGCGTTCGAGCTCGGGCTCGAATACTTCGACTTCCAGGACAGCGCGACGCGATCGTACTCCGACCGCTTCGTCGAGCTGTTCGGCCCCGCGCGCGATCCCTACGACCCGATCGATCTCGCCAGCGCCGAGGGCCAGCGCTACGCCGACGTCGCGGCCAGCGCACAGGCCGTGCTGGAAGAGATCCTGGTCGACATCGCACTCCGGCTGCGGGTCGAGACCGATCTGCCTGACCTGTGCCTCGGCGGCGGCGTCGCGCTCAACGGCTGCGCCAACGCGCGCCTGCTCGCCGAGAGCGGATTCGACCGCGTTTTCGTTCCGCCTGCGCCGGGCGACGCCGGCTGCGCGCTGGGCGCGGCGCTCTACGCCGACCGCATCCACTTCGGGCAACCCGACCGCGCCCTCCCCGACCACCCGTTCTGGGGACCGGCCGTCGACGCCGACGAGCTCGCGCGCATCGCCGCCGAGGACGGCGTCCCCGCCGCCACGCTCACCAGCGACAGCGCGCTCTACGACCGCGTGACCGGCGCGCTCGCCGACGGCGAGGTGGTGGGTTGGATGGACGGCGCGCTCGAGCTCGGCCCACGCGCGCTCGGCCACCGCAGCATCCTCGCCGCGCCCCACGACGCGGCGATGCGCGACCGCCTGAACCGGCGCATCAAGCTGCGCGAGGAGTTCCGTCCATTCGCGCCCGCGGTCCCAACCGAGGTCGCCGATCGCTACTTCGTGCTGCCGCCGGGCGGCGCGCGCCTCGGCCGTTTCATGTCGGGCGTGTTCCCGGTGCGGCCTGAGTGGCGATCACGTCTCGGCGCGGTCACCCACGTCGACGGCACCGCCCGCGTCCAGACCGTCGATGCCGAGATGGCGCCGCGGTTCCACGCGCTGCTCACCGCCTACGGCGCGCGCACCGGCATCCCGGTGCTGCTCAACACGTCGTTCAACCTGGCGGGCGAGCCGATCGTCAACCGCGCGGTCGAGGGCTACTCGACGTTCCGGCGCAGCGACATGGACCTCTTGGTCGTCGGCCGCACCGTGGTGTCACGCGCCCGCCGCGCGGCGCGCGAGCGAGAGGAGGCGGTCGCATGATCAAGCGTCGGGGGAAGCTCCGCCGCGGCCTATCGATGTTCGCAGCCGCGGGCCCTTCGATATGGGCGCTGGCGCGCGGCCTCTGGCGGCGCGAGGGCGGCCAGCGCTGGATGTTGCCGCTCGCGATGTTCCTGTGCGCGACCGGCGTCCTGCTGCTGTTCGCGTTCAGCGTCGAGGCGTTGGCCCCTTTCATCTACGCGATCTTTTGACACCCGACGCTGAGCGACGAACCCACGCGGTCCGGCGGTTCTATACCGCCGCGCCGTTCCCCAACTACCGCGACCGCGACACGCTCGAGGGCCTGCGCCTGCGCGCCGCGCGCAGCCCGCTCGCGCGCCTGCTCGACGCCGCCATCCCGCCCGACGCGCGTGTGCTCGACCTCGGCTGCGGCACGGGCCAGATGTCGCTGTTCCTCGCCAGCGGGGCGTCCGGCGACCGTCGCGTCGTGGGCGCGGATCTCACCCGCGCCTCGCTCGCGCTCGCGACCAACGCCGCCCGCCGCTTCGAGGTCGATCGCGTGCTGTTCATCGAGACCGATCTGCGCCGCCCGGCGCTCGCCGAATCCAGCTTCGACGTCGTGCTCTCGCTCGGCGTGCTCCACCACACCCCCGACCCGCGCGCCGCCTTCGCCACCGTCGCCCGCCTCGCGCGTCCAGGCGGAATCATCGTCCTCGGCCTCTACAATGCCTTCGCCCGCCTGCCCCACCGCCTGCGCCGCCTGGTCGCCCTCGCCACTGGCCTCCGCGTCGTCCCCTTCGATCCCATCCTCCGCGACCGCCACGCCGACCCCGCTCGGCGCGAAGCTTGGCTCCGCGACCAGTACCTCCCCCCCGAGGAGCACCGCCACACCCTGTTCGAAGTGCAGCGTTGGTTCCGCGCCAACGACGTCGACTATCTCCGCACCTACCCCACCGCTCTCGTCGGCTCCCCCCAACCCAGCGCCGACGATCTCTTCACGCCGTCAGAGGACAATTGGTGGCCCGAAGGCATCGTCGCCCAGCTCAGCTGGATGTCCGGCCTCGCCGCCGAAGGCGGTCTGTTCGTGGTCTTCGGCCGCCGCCGCTAGGGAGACTGTCGCACAAATAGCCGCAGACTCGGGCTGCGCGCGAGAGCGGCTGGCGGCTAAACGCCCAGCTAGACGCCGGTCAACCGTCCGGTGCAGTACGCCGGGTTGCCGAACGTCGTCGCCGGCACGTCCATCAGATTGAGGCACGACACCAAGAGGTTGTTGTGCGAAACGGTGCCGCTGAACTTCAAGAACTGACCGCCGGCGAGCGCCCCACCCGCGTGCCCCGCCAGCACGAACGGCATGTCCGGGTGCGAGTGCGCGTTGCCCCTCGACAGCTCGTTGCACCAGAGGATGAGCGTGTTGTCGAGCATCGTTCCGCTGCCCTCGGGGATCTTCTTCATCGCCTCGATGAGGTAGTTGAACTGCTCCGTGTACCAGACGTTGATCTTGGTCAGCTGCTCGACCGTCGTCGCCACGTCGTCACCGTCGTGCGACAGATCGTGATGGCCACGCGTGATCGCCGGGTCCACCCAGGAAAAGCGCACGTCGCCCACCGACCGCTCCCACTGCAGCGCCCCCACCCGCGTCAGATCGCACGCCATCGCCATCACCAGGAGGTCCATCTGCAGCTTGCCCACCGCCGGAAAATAGGCGCTGGCCTTGTAGTCGATCGTCGGCATCGCCGGCTTCGCGCACGCTGCTCCGACCACCGCTGTCGCCGTGATGCGTGTCTCGAGGTCGCGGATGTTGGTCAGGTGTTCGTCGAGCTTGGCCTTGTCCCACGACCCGAGCCGCGGCCCCAGGCTGCCGTAGCTCTGCTTGACCGCATCCAGCACCGACTTGCGCTCCTTCTGGATCCGCTGCAGGTCGGTCTGGTTGGCGCCGAGCTGCGCGAACACGCGGTTGAACACGTTGGCGGGGTTGTTGTCGGGGGGCAGCGGCTGGTTCGCCGCCGTGTAGCTCGTGTAGCCCCACACCGTCCCGCCGCCCCCGGACATGATGCCGAGCTCCAGCGACTTGAACTTGGTCGTCGTGCCGATCTTGTTGGCAATCTCCTGATCGACCGAGATTCCGCCCGCGAGCCCGGCCGGCTCGCAGCAGCCGCCCTGGGTGGTGCCCGGCAGAAGCTCGGTGCCGGTGAGCATCGCACCCATCCCCTTCATGTGATCGTCGCCGGGCCCCTTGGTCGCCGCGACGTTGTCCACGCCGTCGAGCACCGTGATGTGCTGCTGGTTGGGCGCGAGCGGCGCCAGGATCCGCGACAGCGTGAAGCTGGTCCCCGACCCGGTCGGCGTCCACGCCGGCTTGATCGTCCCATCCGGGCTGAAGAAGACGACGAACCGCTTGGGAGCCGCCGCAGTCTGCGCGAACACGCGCCCGGGCGACGTGACCTCCAACCACGGAAGCCCAACGGCCACGCCGCCGGCTCCGCGCAGCAGCGCCCGCCGACCGAGACGGAAGGGTTTCATTGCACACCTCCGGGCGGGGTGAACCGCCGGTATCGGAACGCGTCGGTGGCCGCCAGCGCCGCCACCAGGTCCAGCACTCGGTAGCCGCTGCCGGCGAACCGCTGCTCGAGCGTGCCCAGGCTGCAACTGTCGGCGGTCGTCTCGGCGCGCCCGTAACCGTACCGGAACCACTGCGTCGCCACGCAGGCGCGCACGTCCGCGCTGCCCGCCAGCTTCTGCCCGAGCTCCACCGCGCCGTTGAATGGCCCCGCCACGTCCGTTCCCATCACCTCGCCCGAGGCGTCGATCGACTGCCCGTTCTCCGTCGCGCGGAACCGCCCCGCGCCGTCGAAGTTCTCGAACCCGAGGCCGATCGGATCCATCAGCTGGTGACAGTTGGCGCACCCAGGGTCGGCCGAGTGCTGCGTGAACCTCTCGCGCGTGGTCAGCGTCGCGCTGAGCTCGGGCGGCTTGATCTGTAGATTCGGGGGCGGCGGCTGCAGCTGCTGACACAGGATCTGCTCGCGCACGAACTTGCCGCGGTGAACGGGCGAGGTCTGGTTCGGCTTGGCGAGAACGCTCATGAGGCCGCCCTGCGTGAGCACGCCCGCGCTCTGCCCAGGCTCCAGCATCACCTTTTCGAACCCGCTCCCGCTCGGCGCGGCGATGCCGTAGAACTTCGCCAGCGCCGGGTTCGCGAACGTGTAGGGCGCGCCGAACAGGGCACTCAAGGTCCCGTCGCCGCTCCAGATGACGTCGTCGACGAACGCCTGCGCTTGCTGCCGCAAGAGCCCCGGCATCGACGCGCTCCACCCCGAGAACATCGACGCGTCCTTCTCGACGCCGTCGATCTCGCCGAACCGTAGCCACTGGCCATGAAAGTCGTCGATCATGCCGTGCGCACGCGCGTCCGCCAGCATCCGCCCGACCTGGGCCGTGATCTGGTCGTCGGTCGACAGCTCGCCCGCCTCGGCCGCCGCCAGCAGCGTGTCGTCGGGCATGCTCCGCCACAGCAGATACGACAGCCGCGACGCCATTTCCCAGTCGTCGAGCCGCACGATCTGCGCCTCTGCCAGCGCCGCGCCCGCGGGGTCCTTGACCGTGACCCGACGATCGCTCGCCACCGGCGTGCGACCGAACTCCACGCGGTAGAGAAAACGGGGTGATTGCAGCGCGGTCGCGATCACGAGCCGAATGCCGGTCTTGAGATCGGTCGCCTTCCCGGCGTTGAACACCGCGGTCAAGATCGCGGTGTCATCCGTGTCCGGTGGCCGCCGGTACGCGCGCCGCCCGAACGCCGCGATGAAGTCGCGCCCGCAGGCATCGGCGTCGGTGGCGGTCGCCGTCGCCGCGCACGGGACCAGCGCAGACCAGTGGTTGTCCACCGCGTCCGCCGCCAGCTGCTCGGCCGCGAGCATGTACTGCTCGGCCAGCAGCGGCGACACCGACAACACCGCCGCGTTGTCGTCGAACCCGAGCCGCTTCTCCTCGGTGGGGAAGCCGTTCGCGGGCGCGAGCGAGGTCTGCAGCAGATCGTGAACCGTGTTGTTGTACTCGAGCCGATTGACGCGCCGGATGTACGTGGGCCCGGAATCGACCCCGCTGCACAGCGGCGTCGTGGTCGTGGTCGGGTCCTGATCACCGTGGTGGCCAATGGTCCCGTGGCAACCGCCGCCGAACGACGCCGTCATCACGAACCACCCGACCATGAGGATCTGTCTCGGAACCCTGAGACGGCTTCCGGACCTCCCGCGATGCGCTCGGACCTGCAAAGCCGGTCCGAGCACGACGCGAATTCCCCCTCGGAGTGCCTTCATCGAAACCTCCCTGGGTTGGAAAAGAAGGAGAGGCTTTCATTTCACGCTAGCAGCAACCGGCTCAGTCCCCGTCGAGAAATCGACCTGCGGATCGAAAATGAATCGGGAAAAGTAGGACGCCGCGACGCGCTCGCACGACGCGCCACTGGATCATTCGTTGCGCAACTCGCAATGCACCGCCGTTGCGTAACACCTGTTCGGCGAGCCGCCGCTGGGTGTCATTGCTGTTAGACTGCGCGTCAGCCGTGATCGAGAAGCAAGGCGACACCGGCGGCGGCGCCCCGTGGCGCGCAGGCGCGCTCATCGCGAGGTATGCGTGGGTTGTTGGCCCGATCGCGCTCGCCGTGCTCACCGCCCTCTGGAGCGGCCGGCGCGCGACGCGAGCGGCGGACGAGCGCGAGCGCGAGTCCGAGCGGGCGCTCGCGGTGGCAAACGCCACCTGGGCGTCCGGCGACGAGGCGTCGCTGCGCCGAATGTTCCGGACCGAGCTCGACCGCATCCCCGAGAGCGACGGCGCGGCCCGCGCGCGCGTGTTCATCCGCTTCGGCATCCTCGACGACAACCCCGACGGTCAGGCAGCGCTGTTCAACCAGGCGTGCACCGCCGATCCGAACGTGTGTGGCATCGACGCGCTCAAGCAGGCCGCGGAGCGCGAGGTCCGCGCCCGCTTCGTTCCGCCCGGGAATCATTTGCCGCTCTACTTCGGCGGCCATCCCCCCATCGCGGGTCACCGATGAGCCGGGCCAAGGCCAACCAGAAGCAAGCGCGAGCCAAGACCAAGACCAAGGTGGGCCTGGGCGCGCGCGCTCCGCGGGCCGCCGCCGCGCACACGGCGCCCGACGGCCGCGTTCACCTGGCGCTCGTGCGCGATCCTGCGACCGGTCACGAATTCGTATCGCTCAGCAAGCGCGTGTTCGCGGAAACCTGGCAGAACGATCTCGTCACCGGCACCGCCAACACCACCCGCGGCACGTTCCGCGACCAGCCCAGCGTCGACGCCGCGATCGCGCTCGCCCGGAACGCGATGGAGGCCACGTCGCGACTTTCCGACGGCTTATTGGGCCGCGCGCCGGCCGGCGCCGTCGCCTGCAAGGCGGGGTGCGATCACTGTTGCCATCAGTCCGTCGGCGTCACGCCGCCCGAGGCGCTCGCGATCTGGCGCCACCTGACCGAGACCCTCTCTCCCGCCGAGCTCACCGAAGTCGCGGCGCACGTCGCCGCCGTCCACGCCCGCACCACCGGCCTGTCCTCGGACGATCGCTATTCGCCCGACCACCCGTGCGCGTTCCTCCGCGCCGGTCAGTGCTCCATCTACGACGTCCGCCCGCTCGCGTGCCGCGGCATGAACGCCTTCGACGCCGGTGTGTGCGCCCGGCGCCTGCGCGACCCCGCGACCCGCGCCGCCTTCCTCGCCGACCCCGACAGCCTCGGCCCGAACTCGTTCATGGAGCCGATCCGTGCCTTTCACGCCATCAGCGCCGGCTTGCAGCTCGGCCTCGCCGAGCTCTACCGCCTCGACATGCTTCCCCTCGACCTCGCCGCCGCCCTCGACTTGCTGCTCTCCGCCCCCGCCTCCCAGGCGCAAGCCAAGGCCCAAGAATGGATCGATGGCGGCTCCCCGTTCGCGTCCGCCCGCGGTGGCGACAGCAGCCACGAGCCTGGCGTCCGCTCGGTGAGCGGCGCGCTGGACGACGCTATCACCCCGCAGCGGTGAGCTTGGTTTCCTCGCCCGGCTTGGTGATGCCGCCAGTCGCGCCCGTCCCGTCGAACTGGCCGAACTGGGTCACCTTGGGCCCCGTCGCCGTCCCGTCCGCCGTGCAACCGACCGCGTTCATCAGCGTCACGTACAGCCGGTTGATCGGCACCGAGCCGCCGCTCGAACCCGTGTTGCCTATCTGCCCGCCGTTCTGACACGTGCTCTCGCTGTTGCCCGCCTGGGGCGTGCCGCTGTCGACGTTGACCACCTGCCCCTGTTTGAGGTAACCGCCCGCGCCGCCTGCAATCACGATCGGCAGGTTGTTCAGGTTGTGGGCCGCGCCGTCCGACAGCTCCGGCAGCCACATGGTCGCCGTGTTGTCGAGCAACTTGCCGTTGCTCTCCTGGATGCTGTCGAGCAGCCCGACCAGCTTCGCGTACTTACCCGCGTACCAGTCGTCGATCTGCTTGATCATGCCCAGCACGCCGTCGACGCCGCACGCGCCGCCGACCGAGAAGTCGCCGGTCCGGTGCGAAAGCCCGTGGTGCTCGTGCGTGTGCATGATGCCGTCCCAGTTGAACGTCACGTACCCCGGGAACAGCAAAATGATCATCCGATTCAGATCGCACATCATCTGCAGCGCGACCATGTTGATCATCAGATCCGTCCCGAGCGTGAAGGACGTCGCCAGGTTCTTGTCCCCCTCGGCGTTGGGCGTGTTGCCGAGAACGCTGCCGAGCGTGATCTTCCCGGTCGGGCTGCCCGCGGTCACGTTGGCCTGCGTGAGGTTGAACGGCATCCCCTCCGCCGTGGGCTTCGTGCACGCGCCGGTCGAGGTCATGATACCGGTCTCGACCGTCCGCAGGAGGTCCGCCCAGTCCTGTAGCCGCTTCTTGTCCGCGCTGCTCATCCGCAGCGCCTGGTAACGGGAGAGGTCCCCCTTCACGAGATCGATTGCGCTCTGCCCGCGCCGGACGCGCCAATCGGCCTGCGTGGGCGTGCCCGTCCCCGATCCGAACACGCCGGTCAGCTGGTTGTAGACGGTGACCGGGTTGACGATCGCCGGGAACGCGGTCCCCGGCGCCGAGAACGACAGGATCTCTTTGATGCTGGTGCTGGCCGCACCCACCGACAGCACCAGCGGCGTCTTGTTGTTGCCGGGATTGATCTGCTTCGCGATCACGTGGTCCAGCGACGCCGCGGTCGCGTAGCGCTTGTTGGCCGCGTCGAGCGTGGCGCAGGTGAGCTTCGATCCCATCGCCTGATCGTGCGGATCGATCGACTGCCCCGATCCGTACGCGTTCATCGATCGATAGCCGCGCGGCACCAGCATCTTGCCGATGTAGGGCGTCAGCGGCTGCAACGTCCCGCCCGCGATCGCGTCCGCCGTCAACGCGCCGTTCGTGACCTTCGGGAACCAGCGGTTGGTCAGGCAGCCGTTGTGCGTATAAAAGATGACCAGACGTTTGGGCGGTTTGGGCGCCGCCTGCGCGCTGGCCATGTTCTCGAACGCCGTCGGCAGGAATGGCGCCGCGACGGTCGCGCCCCCGATACCCCGAAGAAAGATCCTGCGGTTCATTAGTTTGCCTCCGCGGCGCGAGTCCGGAACGACGGCGCCTGGGTGAGGTCGGTCATGAGGTTGAGCACCGTGTAGCCGCCGGGCGCGATCTTCTGCGCCAACGCGTTGACCGTGCCGCAGTCCATCACGTCACCGTCGCGTTCATACGCGAACGACACCCACCTTTCGGCGTACCGGCGCTGCGCCATCGGCGACGCCGCGATCTTCGCCATCAGGTCAGCCGGCCCGGTGACGTGCACCGGCGCGCCGTCCATCACCACCTCCGACGTCGTGTCGATCGGGACCTTGTTCGACGCCTCCTGCGTCTGCCAGGTGCCGACCGCGTTGAACGCCTCCATCGCGAACCCGGGCGGGTTGATGAACCCGTGGTGGCACGTCTCGCACACGCCACCCGTGGTCTGCGCGTCGACCTGCTTGCGGTTGGTGTCGAGCGACGCCGACGCCAGCGGCAACGCCGTCGCCTCCGCCCCGGGCGGCGGCACGCCGATCGGCGTCCCCAAGATCTGCTTCGTGATGAAGGCGCCGCGGTGGATGGGCGAGGTGCGATTGAAGAAGGAGTACGCGCCGAGGAAGCCGACGCGGGTCAGGAACCCGGGCCGCTGGTTCGCGTCCAGCGCCGTCTCCTTGAACGTCGTCGTGAACCCCGTCGCGGGCAACCCATAGAGCGGCGCGGTCGCCGAGTTCACGAACGCCACCGGGCTCAGGATCAGGTCCTGGAACGTGCCGTTCTTGGTGAACGCGACGTTGTCGAAGAACAGGTCGACCTCCTGCATGAGCTGCGGGACCATCGACTGCTTGAACGCGGGGAACAGCGCCGTGTCGTGGTTCGCGTTGTCCCACCGGCTATTGGGGTTCATGAGCAGGTAGTAGCGGTGGAAGTCAGTGACCCGGCCGCGCGCCTGGTCGAGCTTCACCATCCGCTGCGCCTGGGTGAGGATCTGCGCCGGCGACGTGAGCTGGTTGGCGTCCGCCGCCGCACTGAGCGCGTCGTCCGGAATCGAGCCCCACAACATGAACGACAGCCGCGACGCCACCTCGTGACTGGACAGCAGGAACCCCCCGCTCCCGTCCGGCGTCTCGTTGATCTCCGTGCGCATGAGGAACGACGGCGAGATCAGGAACATGTAGAGGACCGCGCCCGCGATCTCGTCGGTCGTCCCGGTCGCCGTAATCATCGCCCCGTTGTTGACGACAGCGTCGAAGCGCGCGATCTCGTCGGTGGTCAGCGGCCGGCGGAAGATCTTGCGCCCGAACTTCAGGATCGTGTCGTGCAAGCACGCCTTGCCGTCGCCGGTGGGCGTGCACGCCATGAACTTCTTCTTGAGGTTGGCGTCCGCGATCACCTGGGTCGCGATCGCATCGGCCACCGTCTTGTAACTGCTCCACGCGAGGTCGGTGATCCCGCCCGCCTGATCGGTCGCCAGGATGCCCGACGGCGCCGTGTTGCCCATCGCGGTCAGCCCCGAGACCCCCAGCAGGTCGTAAACGATCCGGTCGTATTGCGTGTTGTTGAGCCGCGCGATCTGCGACGTGGGCCGCAAACCCGGCGAGCAGGTCGACGTCGCGCTGCCGCCGGCGCCGGTCACGACGCCCGAGCCGCCCGCGCCGGTGAGGACGCCCGAGCCGGCCGCGCCCGTATTCACGCCCGAGCCCGCGACACCGCTCCCGGTCGGATTCCCGGTCGGGCTGCCCGTCCCTGGCCCTCCGGTCTGAGTTCCGACGACCCCGGTGCAACCGACGGCCAGCGTGGCGGCGTAGAGCAGTGTCCAACCGTGGACGGCGCGAGTCCTTCGCATGGCGTCACTCCTCCTTGGGCCGAGTCGGGGCTTACGCGGAACCAGGGCAGGCAGACGTCCCCGGCTCGATGCAGGAGTTGTTGAGACGCCGGCGAAGCGTCCGCCTTCATAGGTGCAGTAGCAGAAAGTCAGGAACAGGCTCAGGCGCTGCGTCGATGTGTTCCATATCGGGCTACGCGCTCTCGTTTTGTCGATCGATCTCTCATTCGTGGCGCGTTAAAGGTGGCTCACGCCTCAGCCAACCGTAGGCGGCAGCAACGCCTCCCGACCGCCCGACGGCAAAGGCTCGCCGTGACCGACGACGAGCCGCTCGAACGGGCGCGCGACGACGGCATCGATGCTGCGGCGGGTCGCCGTACGATCGGTGAAACCGGTCCAGCGGATGGCGCGGCTCAAGGCGACCTGGTCGTAGAAACCCATGAGCCGCGTATACACGGCCGACCAGCGGTGGCTTGGGCGGCCCACGTTGTGAACGAGATCCGCGACCACCAACGTGCGCGCCGGCGGTAAAGGAGGGCGGTCTCGCGCAGCCGGAAGCCCTCGATCGGCAGCTCGTCGATCAGGCCGGAAAACGCGGGCTCGGGCGACTCGCCGTGGATCCTATCGATGCGCAGGTCCCGGCGCCGCTTCGCGAGGCCCTCGGGCGCGTGCACCCGCGCCGACGGAAACGCCGCCGCCCAGTCGCCGATCCAGCGGTGGTGAAACGGGTTTGGCGCATAGAGGTGCGCGACGGGGCCGAGCGCCTCGACGGCGGCGCGACGTTCGTCCGTCATCCGCACCGGCGAATGCAGCAGCAGGTTCCCGCTGCCGAGACGGAGCACGGTCATCGTCGACCGCATCGGCATGCCCACAATCTTGACCGGCTCGCTGCACAGCCAGACCCCATCCGCGAACCCGACCAGCCCCGCCGATGGCGCGTTCATGCCGATAGTCAAGCGTACCTTATCAATTCTGTCAAGCATGCTTGACGAATACCGGAATGCCAGCGTAACTAGGCTGATGGCCGGCAAGACCGTTTCCCCCGTCTCGGCCGCGGAGCGCCGCCGCTTCGAGGCGATGCGGGACGCCGCGACGCTGCAGCTGCTGTTCAAAGCGGCGCGGCTGGCGAACGACCAGGCCCTCGCGCACGTGGCGGCCTCGGCACCCGCCGGGCCGCGCGTACGGCCCGCGCACACGGCGCTGTTTCCTCATCTGGACTTCGACGGGATCCGGCTCACCGATCTGGCCAGCAAGCTCGGCGTCACCAAACAGGCGGTGGGACAGCTCGTCGACGACCTCGCCGGGCTGGGCATGGTGGAGCGCGTGCGCGATCCCGACGACAGCCGGGCGAAGCTGATCCGGTTTTCGCGCCGCGGCCACGCCGCGCTGATGCACGGCCTCGGCGTGCTGGTTGCCATCCAGGACGCGCTCGCCACCGCCGTCGGCGCGCACCGGATGCGCGAGCTGCACGAGACGTTGCGGCTGGTGATCGGGGCTCTCGAGAAGCAGCCGGTCCTCGCGAGCGTTGCCAAGGATTGAGTTAGTTGCCGCATCCCGGGAAGATGAACCACAGGCCAGCCACGGCCGGTAGCCGTATCAACAGCCCGGCTGTCGCCACGGCCGCCTCCCGACCGTCGGGGAGGTGTTGACCGCCGGCTTCGACGTAGACGCCGGTTGCGGGCACGCCGCCCCACCTGAAGATGCTGTTGCCGCAGCCGTCACTCGAGTCGACCTGGCCGACGCCGGATCCGACAGTGAACAGCTCGCCCGACAGACGTGCGTACGCGCCCGAACCCCAGCGGTCCCCCGAGAACAGAGCTTCGCCGCGAATCCCGGCGCCGAGCCGGGCGTGGGCACCGCGCAGGAAAAACCACGAACCCTCGCCGTAGACGCCGTGGCTGCGAATACCCTCGCGGTCTCCGTCGAGGACGAAACCGGCGCCAATGTCGACGACATTGGACTTCGGGATCGTCGCGGGGCCGAGGCTGGCGGTGTGCAGCCCGGCCGCAAAGTGAAACGCCGTGGGTTCGTCGTCGCGAAACGCGTGCGCCGCTCCGAAATCCATGCGCGTCGGGGGAAGCGCGTACGGAAGCACGCAGCCTTCGACGACCGCCGCCAGCAGCAACGGCAAGAGGTGCGTACCGCGACGCGGTGCCGGCCACTTCATGACGTTGGACATGCGCTGATCGGTCTCCCGAGGTTGTGAGCCGTTGTCGCTCGTTGTTGGGGCGCGTCCCAACGCAACCTCCGTGCCGTCGCGGAGACGGCGATCGGACGGGCGTTCCCGTCCGGGTCCGTGCAATCAATAGAGACCGTGTGCAAGCGTGTGCACACGTCCGCGGCCCGCGGCGCCAGGAAGGTCGAGGCGCGACTTTCTTTTCACGCGCAGGCGTGGTGACGTTGGGGGTGAAATGATGCGCAGGCTCCCCTCGAACGCCACGATCCGATGCGCCGCGGGCGTGCTCGCCGCCGTCCTCGTCGCGCTTCTGTCTCGTGACACGCGGGCGCAGACGCGGACGCCGACGCACGTCGCGTGCGTCGGCGACAGCATCACCTACGGGTACGCGGCGTCGTCATCGAGCAAGTCGTATCCGTCGGTGCTGCAGACGATGTTCGGGACCGGCGTCATGGTCAGGAACTTCGGGCGCAACAGCGCGACGATGCTGTCGGTCGGCGACGTGCCGTACATCAACCAGAGTGAGTACACGGCGGCGACGAACTTCGTGTCGGGCGCCGGCGCCAACGCGGTTGTCGACGTCATCATCATGCTGGGGACGAACGACTCGAAGTCGTACAACTGGGCACCGGCCGGCACGACGCGCGCGCAGCAGTTCATGACGGACTGCGCGGCGATCGTCGATCACTTCACCGCACTCGGCACGCGGCCAATCGTCTACCTGGCGATACCGGCGGCCATCTACACCAACAGCTTCGGCATCGTCGAGTCGGTCACGAACAACGAGATCGCGCCCATCATCCGCCAGGTCGCGCAGCAGAAGGGGATGCCGGTCATCGACATTCACGCGCGGTCTGCCGGTCACCCCGAATACTTCAGCGACGGCGTCCACCCGACGGATGCCGGTTACGCGCTGCTCGCGCAGTGGATGCACGATGGCCTGCTGAGCGCCGGCGCCGGCGGGGGCGGCGGCACGGGCACGGGGGGAGGGGGCGGATCTGGGGGCGGCGGGGCCGGCGCCGGTGGACGCGGCGGGTCAGGGGGCGGCGGCGGGAGCGGGACGGCGGGCGCGGGCGGGCGCGGCGGCGCTGCGGGAGCCGGCGCCGGGCGCGGTGGGATCGGCGGCGGTTCGACCGCGGGCGCAAGTGGCTCGCCGGCGGGGGCAGGTGGCGCGAATGCCGGCGCGGGGGGCACGACGTCTGGCGCGGGCGGCACGACCGGGGGCGCGAGCGGCACGACGGCTGGAATCGCTGGCGGAACGGCGGGCGCGACCGCTGGAGCCGATGGCGCGACAGCGGGGGTGGGTGGCGCGACGATCGACGCAGGCGGCAGCGGTGGCGCTGGCGGTAGCAGCGCCGGCGGCGCCACGGCGGGGGGCGGAGGAGCCGGCGGTGGCGCCGGAGCCGGCCCGAACGATGGGGGTGGCTGCGGCTGTCACGTGGCCGAGCGACCGATCCCGGGCTTCGCCACGCTGTGCCTGCTTTTGTCCGTCGCCGTGGTCACGCGCCGGCGGCGGCGCGGAACCCGGCGCCACGCGGCTGGGGAACCCGGTGCCCGGTCAGCTCTTCTCGTAACCGTTGTTCAGATTGATCGTACCGTCCCTGCCGAAACTGCCGTCGGCCATGATCGCCACGAGGGTCGTATTGACTCGGCATGATTCCTCGGCCGACGTCGAAACTATCGCCGGCGCCGGCGCAGCGCTCGACCCCCTAATCCCATTTACTGTTATGGGAACACGAGCTCGAACGTTGCGGTGGGCAGCTTTATCACCGTCGATGCGCCACCCTCGACCGGGACGCTCAAGCCGGAATTGAACAGGTTGCCGGTGTAGCCACCCATTTGGTACCGCACCCGCTTGGGCACCGGCACGCGGTTGGAGACCACTTCGACGGTATTGCCGACGATGGTCGCGGTCGCGCTGGAGTAATGGCCGGCGGCATCTGCCAGCTCGAAGGTGGCCGGCGCACCGCCGTTGCTGGTGCTGAGGCCGCTACCGAGGTGGCCCCAGTTCAACACGACCTTGTTTCCGGTGACGAACGACGTCGGCGGCGCGGCGCGGATTGGACCGGAATACTCGATCGCGTCGCCGTAGAGCAACGCGCGTGCGCCGAGCGACAATCGCATACCGACCGGTTTCTTGTTGGTTGGGTGCAGCGCCTTGCTGCTCACGTCCGACGTCACCGCCAGCCACGTGTTGGCAACCGTCTGCGAGGCGTTGAATTGAGCGAGGGCCACGAGGCCACCGCCTGGGATCTGAACGATGCCGAACGGCAGGTCAGACCGGGCCCAGTCGCTACGCCATTGGGCGATCATGGCCGGCAGCATCGTCCCGTAGTTGGCGGGGTCGCTGGCGGTCTCGCCCTGGTAGTAGAGGACTCCCCGGACCGCGAAGGGCTGGATGGGCCGGATCCGGTTGTCGTACAACATTTCCCCGAGGTTACCGCCGTGGCTCGTATACCACTCGGTGATTTGCGATCCGTTGCGGGACGCGTCGATCAGCCCCACCGGCACGGCGTAACGCTGCTCGAGCTCGAGCCCGTGCCAGTAACAAACGGCTGAAAACACCGCGGCCGTGGTCGAGGTCGAGATCGTCCACGAGCTGGTCGCCGGGCTGGTTTGGTAACCGCCCATGTCGAACAGGCGGATGTTGTGGTTCCCCGCGTCGGCGACGACGGGCGCGCTGCCAGTCGCGTCCTCGAGGTTGAATTCCATGTTCGACTGGCCGGCGGACACCCACACCTCGCCGACCTGCACGCCGGTGAACGTCACCGGTGACGAACCGGGCGCGGTGACCGTCATCGTGCTGGGGGCGGCGTTGACGGCCATGCTGGTCAGATCCGCCCGCCACTTGCCGTTGGAGTCAACGGTGCCGAACACGGTCTGGTCGAGAAACGAGACCGTGACGGTCGTTCCAACGTCGCCGGTGCCGAACACGGGACAGGTCATTCCTGTCTGCAGCACCATGTTCGATCGGAAAATCGGATTGACCGCCAACGCCGCGAACGCGCGGGATGAGGTCAGGCCGACCAACAGCATCGCGGCCAGCGACAAAACCATCTTGATGCGAATCGTCTTGAGAGACATGCGATCTCCTCCAGAAGGGGACAGGTGACGAGCGAAGCGAACGGTCGTAGGGCGGAATTCAAACAACGGACGGGAAGCCGCGGGCCGATGGCGGAGCAGCGGATGGGCATAGGCCGAATGGGCCGCCCAGTTTCCGCCGTTACTCTCACCTTCCGTCAACGCCACAGTCCCCGCTTTCTCGGACCCTGCGAGCCCTGCCGGGCGAAACCAACGACCTGGCAGGCTCCCGAAGATCTCGGCGGCAGTGTCGCCCCTCCGCGGTCGCGGGTCAACACAAAGCGTCATCACCTCACGCGCGGATGGTCTTGAGGGGGCGTACCTTGACCATACGTTCGAAATCCTCGTCGTCGTGAAGCAGGGTCCTCTTGTTCCGGAGGACTTCGGCAGCGATCGGGTTCTTGAAGGTGTGCTGACGCCAGGCCTACGACTCCGTATTCTCGCTGAGGAAATCCGGCGCGACATCGGCCCGATGGATGACGCGCAGGAAGCGGAGATGGAACGCGAGATCGACGAGACCGTGCGCGAAGCCCGTCGCTCGATGACCCGTGGCCGTTAGGGCCGTTCTCGATACGCAGGTCGTGCTGCGCGGCCTGCTCGGCGTTCGCGCCTCTGCCTGCACGGTCCTCTTCGAGGCTCTCGTCGGAAACGCCTTCACAGGGGTCGTCTCGCCGCACATCCTCGAGGAGCTTCGCCGGGTCCTCGACGCCCTCACGGCACGCGCCCGCTACGGGCTGACACCTGCGCGAGCCACCGAGCTTCTCGACGCCTACTGGCGCCTCGCCGAACCGGTTCCGGGTGCTTTGACCCTGCGCGATCTCAAGCTGACGCCCGCGATACCCGTCGAGGACGAACCCATGGTCGCGACCGCGATCGAGGCCGCAGCCGAGTACCTCGTCACCGACGACGCCGGCCTACTCGATGTCAAAACGGTGTCGGTCTCTGGCTACCGCACGGTTCAACTCATCGCCCCAGGCCCGTTCGTGAAGCCGCGTCGGTGCGCAGCTGACGCGCGTCGAGGGAGAGGCGAACATGAAGGTCGACCAGCTGTTCCGCGCCTACGCGCCGGGGCGCGAGGTGCCGCGGCCGTTGGCCGCCGCGATGGCGCGCGTCGACGCGTTCGAGCGCGCCGCCGTCTCGGCGCCCGTCGAGGCCGCGGGCCGCGAGCTCGTGTTCCAGGGGGCGCGGATCGAGAAGCAACCGCTGGTGCTGGCCGACGGCACCGAGCGGGTCAGTTCGGCGCTGGCGAGCACGATCGACCAGACCTGGTTCTCGAACGCCTTCTGCCACGTCGGGGGCGCGGATTGGACGTGGTGCTACGCGGTGGCCTGGCAGGGCGCCTACGCCAGCCGCACGACTCACCGCTCGAACTCGGTCACCTGCGGTGACACGGGCGCGGCGCGCGTTAACTTCCACGTCGGCGGCACGTTGAAGAAGACGTTCGACGTGCCCTATGGCCAGTGCTGGTACTCCGGTGTGTACCACCACTCGCACGGGCTCCTCGGCTACAACAACGAGACCGGCCAGAAGTACAGCATCCCGTACGCCGCCGGGCAGATCCGGTTCGCGGGCTGGAACGCGGACAACGATCAGTTCATCGGCCCGTTCTAGCTAGGCGTTCGCACGAAGTCGGGGCGACGGGGCGTGCGGCTCGAAGCGCGCGCCCCGTTCGCGCAAGCGAAGGACGCGTGAGAGTCGATCGCATTCCTCCGCCAGGACCGTCCGCGCAGCCGGATCTGCTGCGGCCCCTCCCCTGCGGACGCGTTCGACCAGCCTCTTGACGAGCCGCATTCGCCTCGCAGGATCCGAAGCGTGGGTGGTGCGAAGGTGCCATGCCCCGCCCTCGCCGGCCCGAAAGAGATTCCGGGCAGACGACGCGGGCCTGCGCCCGTTCCCCACCGGAAACGACGGCACGAAACGAAGTGCCTGGAGAAGATCGCCCGCCTCCGCGGCCGGAACCGCCCCATCCCAAACGATCCCGGACGGCGCCGTGCTTGGAGCGGCGAGCAGCCGTCGAAACAGTTGCGGCTTGGATGCCAGGTGAGCGACGACCGCACCGAGGTGTTTGCAGATCCCGAGCCCCCCGCGGAGAAAGTCCGCGCAGTCGCAGCTGCCACCGAGAGGCGAGAGTGACCAGATTCGAGTGTCGTAGGGAAGACCCGCGTCTGCGGCCGCTCTCCCGAGCCTGTGGCGGCCCCATGATCCTCGCCGCGGCCCATCGATGACGACAATCTCCTGCGCCCGGGCCGAAGCGAGACGGCGGAGCACGGCCTCGAGCGCCGCCCGACGAACAGGCCAGTCCCAATCTCCCGCCAAGCCGAGCACGTGGTCGACGATCATTTCGGCCGGGATGGGCAGCGTGCGCCGCCCGGCGATCTGCAGAAGCGCCTCCCGTGCTTCGCGGTCGCCAGGCACACCCTCGTCGAACATCCGCTCTTCCTGCCAGAAACGGACGGTCCGCGTCCAGCGTCAAAACTATGCGCTCGCTCCCGGCGCATGGGCGCCTGAACCCCGCTACCGACGCACAAGAAGAGCCACGTAAGTCTAGCGACTTACGCGGCGTGCTGTAGCGGGGGGGTGATGAACGCGCCGGACATAGCGGAGTCATTGAGGATCGCCGCCCGACCGTTCGCCTGAGCTTGTGTGCGGGTTGTATATCTCCAAGCGATACGTTACCTTTTGCTCATGGCTCGCGCGCCCGCCCACATGGACCAGATCCGGGATGAGAGTCTCCTCGTCAGGGTCGATAAGCGCTCGAAGTCCCTGCTGCGCAAGGCGGCGGCCGCTCGCGGGCTCAGCGTCAGCGACTACGTCCGCAGCCGCGTCGTTCCGCTGGCGCGCCAGGACGTCATCGAGGCGGACACCGGGGTCTTGAAGCTCTCCCGCGACGACCAGGCCGCTCTCTGGCGAGCCCTGCAGAGTCCGCGGCCCCCGACCCCGGAGCAGCGAGCGCTCGGCAAGCTGATCCGTTCGGTCCGCTGAGCCCGTGAGCGGCGCCCGCGCGTTCCCTCCCGCGGACCTGGCACTCGAGCTCCTCGAACGTCGGCACCGCCGAAAGGTGTTCTCCAGCGGAGATCGGCGCGTCGACGACTGGCTGGCACGCCGCGCCCTTCCGGCGATGCGCAAGAACACCAGCACGACCCGAGTCCTCGCGCAGGCCGACGGGACCGTCGCCGGCTACTACACGCTCGCCAACACGGCGCTGGACGTGTCGCTCGTGCCTGCCGACCTCTTCCACGGTGAACGGCCGCGCCACCCACCGCCGACTCTGACGCTCGCGTGGCTGGGTGTCGACCGGCGATTCAGCCGACGAGGCCTTGGGAGCAAGCTCTTCGCGCGGGCGCTCGCCGACGCTGTCCAGGCGTTCGAGACGGTGCGATTCGTCGCTGTCATCGTCGACGCGCTGACGGACGCGAACGTAGTGTTCTACGAAAGCCAGGGGTTCACTCGCGTTCCCGGCACGGTCAACAAGCTCTTCCTAGCCGCGTCGACACTCGTGGAGATCACCAAGCGATGAGCGTCGCGGTCGGAGCCCGCGCGCTTCGCGACAATGCTTCCAACAACACAGCTTCATGGTTGGAAGCGCGACGGTCGAGGTCGCGGAACCATCCCTGCCAACCGCGCGGACCACTCTGCCGAAGGGTCGTATGGCCAACATCGCTGCGCACCACAAGAGGAGGAACGAGATGAAACCGACAGGAAACGCCCGCGTGCTCGGTATCGTAGGTCATCGGTGCGGAACTGGGCTCCCACTCGCGGTGCGCTCGTGAATCGGCGCGAATACAACGAGAACCTCGGCGTCCTTCTGTTTGCTCTAATGGCGTACCTGCTCGGCCTTCTGGCCCTGCGCAATGAGAAAACGGTGTTCGTCGCCATGTCGGCATCCGCCGCGCTCATCGGACCGATGCTGGTAGCGGGCCTCGTTAGCGTGCGCGAGCGTCGTTTGGCCCATGGCACTGCGGCTCGTGTAGCTTGGGACGATGCGAGCAGCGCTATCCGCGACGTCCTTGGCTTCCTCTGGGCCTCTGTACACCTGGAGGAAGAGTACCGCGATAGCCTCCTTGGACTTCGCGCGGCGGCGGACTCAATCCGGGCATTTCTCAAGGACAATGAATCGCAATTCCTGATCGAACGCATCGCCGAGATCGAACGGCTCCTCCGTGCGCGTACCAATGCGGCGGTCACTTCGACGGAGCGGCAGGGGCTCGCATCCGAAATCGAAGAGCTGTGGCGCCCGGTCCGGGAATCTCTCCTGCTCCACCTCCCCCGCGCACGCGACATCTAATCTCGCCGAGATCTCGGTCAGCCCGGCGGAACCTGTCAACGAGAATGAGACAGCGTTGGTTCGAGTTTAGTGAGTCTCCTCAGCGTCGGGCGACACCTGCACTGGTGGGTTGATCCAAACGGCGGTGGGCGGTGGCGGCGGCGTGGGTACGCCAGCGGAGAAACGCTCAGGATGCGCGACGTGGGCGGCGACGAGGACGCGAGCTCGCGCGGCGACACGCTGATCGGCGAGGCCGTAGTGGACGTCGTGCGGGGACAGGAGGCCGATGCCGCCGTGCCGGTGGTCGCAGTTGTACCAGTGGAAGAACGGCCCGCAGTGGGCGCGGCCGTGTTGGGCTGAGCCGAAGCGCTCGGGGAAGTCGGGACGGTACTTGAGCGTCTTGAACTGCGCCTCGGAGAACGGGTTGTCGTTGGAGACGTTCGGCCTCGAATGGCTCTGCGTCACGCCGAGGTCGGCGTACAGGTGCGCGATCGTCTTCGACGTCATCGACGGGCCGCGGTCGGCGTGGATGGCCAGCTGCCCGGGCGCGATCCCCTGTCGCGCACAGGACTCTTCGATCAGTTTCTTCGCGAGGGCTGCGCTCTCTCGATGCGCGATCATCCAGCCGACGACGTAGCGGCTGAAGATGTCGAGGACGACGTACAGGTAGAAGTACGTCCACTTCGCTGGGCCGAGCAGCTTCGTGATGTCCCAGCTCCACACCTGGTTCGGCGCGGTCGCCAGCAGTTCGGGCTTCTTGTACGTCGGGTGCCGCAGCTGATCGCGCCGCTCGCGGACCTCGGCGCTCGCGGCGAGGATCCGATACATCGTCCGCGCCGAGCAGAGGTATCGGCCCTCGTCGAGGAGGCGGGCGTAGACCTCGGCGGGTGCCTGGTCGGCGAAGCGCGGTTCGTGCAGCGCGCCCAGCACCGCCCGCCGTTCGTCGACGGTGAGTGCCCGAGCGGGCGTCGGCCGCGGTGGCGGCGCCTTGGCCTCGAGGTGCCGGTAGTAAGTGGCCCGCGGCAGGGCCAGCGCTCGGCACAAGCGACCGACGCCCAGTCTCGGACCGTGCAGCGCGACGGTCTCCATCACGATTCCTCGCTCGGGAAAGGACGCCCAAACAGCGCCGCGAGTTTTTTTTGGATCTCTGCGATGGCCTCGGCGCGCTCGGCGCGCGTCGTCACCTTCGCGACCTGGCGCTCCAGCTCCGCGATCCGCTTGTCACGTGGATCCACGGGCGCGGCTTTCGGCCCGCGCTTCTTCGCCGAGCCGCCCGGCGCGAGCTCGCCCCGGTCCCGTGCCTGCCGCCAGGTGGTCAGTTGGGACGAGTACAGCCCCTCACGTCGAAGCAGCGCTCCAATTTCGCCGGACGCCTTGCACGCCTCCGCCTCCTTCACGATCCTGCGCTTGTACTCGACGGTGTACGTCCGTCGCTTGGCCTTCTCGGTCACCTCGGTCACCTCGCCGAGGGACGTTATCGCGGTCGCGGTCATGGTGGGATCCTTGCTCGCCCTGCTCCGTAAACTTCAGGGGTCGAGCTGTCTCACTCACGTTGGCAGAGAGGGCGGAGGGCGCGCAGATCTCGCTGTGGGGAAGGATCGGGCGCTCCCGCTGATGTGCAAGTACGACGTGATCGAGGCGATCCTCGCGGCGCCGCGATCACGTCCCTTCGGATGCCCTGAGGGCCCGGGGGCGCGCGTCGTAAGTGGCGAACGCCCGAGCCTCGAGACCCGATTTGAACTCGCGTAAAAAGGCCCGCAAGTCTCGCGACTTGCGGGCCAAGCTGTAGCGGGGGCGTGCTACGCGGGCTAGACATCGCGGGATCATTGGAGATTGTGGCGCGGTTGGCGGCGTAGAGCCGGCCGCTGCCGCCCGTGATGGTAGACTGCCGTACATGGCACGCGCAGTCACGGTCAGGGGCCGCCTCTCGGATTCTCGTCACATCGAGCTGGATCAGCCCGTTGATACACCGCAAGGACCGGTCGAGGTCGTTGTCCGTTCCGTGGTCGAGGTCGAGGAACCCGATGGAGCCTCCATCATCGGGTTGTTCGCCGATGAGCCCGATCTGATGGACGAGGTCGCGAACAGCGCCATTGCCGCCCGGGAACGCGACTCGCTGCGGACGCGCGGTGCGTAAGGCGCTGCTCGACACGGACATCTTCTCCGAGGTCGCCAAGGGGAAGAATGAGATCGTTCGCCGACGCGCGCTCGCCTACACATCCACGCTCGGTCCGCTAACGATCTCCACGGTCACGGTGGTCGAAGTGATCAAAGGGCTGCGCAAGGTCGGCCGCGAACCAGAGATCGCTCGCTTCATCGCCAGCCTCCCACGGCTCGAAGTCATACCGCTTGACACCTTGGCCGCGGAGCATGCGGGCCGGATCTACGGCGACCTGGAACGGCTCGGTCAACCTATCGGGCGCGCCGATCCAATGATCGCCGGCATCGCGCTCGCCCGAGGCTTGGTCCTCGTCACCGGCAACCGCGATCACTACGAACGGATCGTGCGGGCGGGCCACCCGATCGAGATCGACGACTGGCGGGCTCCGGGACCTTCGTAGTTCTGGCTTCAGGGCTTGAGCTTGTACGTCCGCTCGATGATCGCGGCCATGTCCGGGCCCTTCCAGTGCGGTTGGATCCAGCGCATGCGCTGGTCATCCCACCCCGCGGCGGCACGACGCCAGTGGCCTCTCACCATGAATCGCCTCAAGATCGTGCGCCCGTCGCTGACGCGCTCGAGGTCCTGCATGCGCCGGATCTGGGAGATCTCGATTGCCCCCGGCAGGAAATAGACCTCGTCCGAGCTGAACGTCACCGGCGGCCCTCCCCGAAGCCGAGACCGCGCCGCAGTCGTGGAGGGAGCGGGCCGAACGCGCGGTTCGACGCCGGCGCTCGTCGCATAGAGGATGGCGTTGATCGTGAGGGAAAACAGGGCGCGCAGCGGATTCGCTGCAGGGACGGCGGGCTCGACCTTCGGGGCAGGGGCGAGGTTGTCGAGATATCGCTCGACCTTGTCTTCCTCCCCCACCGGAATGCGGTGGGTAACGACGAAGGGCGGGTCGGCGCCGAGAGCGTCGAGCGCGAAGGCGACACGGAGCACCCGGCTCTCGTGGCTCGGGATCTCGGTGACGTACACCGTCGCCACGCGCAGGTACTCACCCGCGAGTGGGCACCCTGGCTGGCGGGCGAGGTGACGCTCGGCCAGCGACAGCACATGCCGGTCGGTGAAGACGAGGGCGAACGAGGGGAAGGGGACGCGTAGCTCCTCTCCCCGAACGTCGAGATCGGTGTGCGCGAGCATGTAGGCCAGCGATTCGTCGACCCAGAAAGACTTCCGGCGGTGCAGATCGAAGCTCACCAGCAGCTCCAGATGCGAAGCCAACGCCGGCGCCGAAGAGCTAGCTTCCCGCTCGCGCAAGAACCGCTGGAGTACGATGTTCGTGCGGGCATCTTCCGCCGTGAACACAGAGGAGGCATCGTCGAAGCCGGGTTGACGGCGAGCGGCCTCGGCTACCTGGAGGCAGATTTCGCTGCTCCCCGGAACGAGTTGAGCGATGCGCTCGTGAGCGAGCGGGGGCGGGTGGGGGAGAGCCTCTACCTCGAGCCCGAGCTCGTGCCAGAGCCACGACGGGTCGAAGGCCGGCGTTCCCGCTCTCAGCGCGCGCTGGTACATGCCATCGAGATCGTGGAGCATCTCGGCGACCGTCGGCCTTAGCGCCGCGTCGCGCGAGGCGTTGCGCGGGGTCTGGTCGTCCAACGCCGGCAAAGGCAGATCGAGCCAGCTCCGGTAGTAGCGCGCATGATGATCGAGAAGCAGCGCCTCCTGAACCTCGAACGGGAGCGCCTCCACGCGGTCCGGTGACGGCTCCTCCCGGCCGGACCGCAGGTCGTCCCTGACGGCGCGCTGCAAATCCTCGTGCGTGGTTCCGCGGTGGCGGACGCTGGCGCCCGCGGCGCCCTCGACCAGCGCGCGCCCTCGCTCGCCGCGGGCGATGGAGTTCGTCTCCAAGGTCAGCGTCTCGTCGCGCAGCTTGAGGAGTCCGAGCCTGATCGGCTCCCCCTTCGCGTTGTTGCCCGACCATCGCCAGAGATCATCGTTACCCTCGTCGCCCTCGAGCGCATCCGCCTCGCCGAGGGCCGCCACGACGGCTCGCCGATCGAGCACGTCGAACAGGACGTGGGTGATGACCATCTCCTCGCCGTCGGTGTTCCGGAGCTGCGGCACGAACGGATCGAGAATCGCCCCCGCCCAGACGTCGAGGAAGAAGGGCGCCATCATCTTGTAAAAAGAATCGATCGACGCGCCTGGGTTGTCCCGCAGGTAACCGTCGCGCTCGGCGCGGAGCTGGTCGCGCACGCCGTGGTGAAGTAGGTCCGGGATCCCCAGGATTCCCTCGATCTCCGGCCGGCCGGAGGCGCCGACCGCCACCACCCGCGCCGCGACCCATTCGTGGCGGTGGAGGCTCCGCGAGCCGAGCCGCTCGTGCACAGTGATGCGATCGCCCTCGATGAGATCGCGCAAGGTGAGCGACTCGCCGGGGCTGGAGTCAGCGATCTCGTAGAGCCGCATCGACGAGGCTCGGAGCATTTCGAGGTAGCGCGTCTCGCCCGGAGCGAGGTCGGTTGCCTGCTCTTCCGTGAAGCGCTCGATCACCAGGTCGCCTTCGTCGAGCAGTCGGTCGCAGGCGAACCAGAGATCGAAGACCTGCTCGCTCATCGCGCCAAAGTCGCCGTCGATCTCATCGGCGCGATCAACCCAGCGCCCCCAGAATTCCTCCCAAGCGGCATCGTCCTCGGAGCCAAGCTCGTCGCCGATGAAGCGCTCCAGCTTGCCCCAGGCGGAAGCTCGCTCCTCGCCCGTGAATCCGCCGGGTGTGGCAGCGAGCAGGCAGCACTTCTTCCACTTCTTGCCGCTGCCGCAGGGGCAAGGATCGTTGCGGCCGATCTTCTCGATGGGTCGGCCGCTCAGTCTCGTTCCTTCTCGCGCGCGGCTCCGGCGAGGGGTGGCGTCTCATCGTCCGGCGAAAGGCCTGTCGTCGTGGCGGGCGGGACCCCAGCCAGGCCTGCGCGCCGGAGCCGCTTGGCTTCCTTGCGAACGGCTCGTTTCTGTTCATCGAGGCGCGCACGTTCCTCGATCGAGAGCACCAATTCCGGGCGCGTCCTTCCAAAGCGTTTCGTGTAGATGCGCTCGATGAACGCCGACAGGGGCGCCTTCCACGGCTCCTGCCCGTGGTTGTCGATCTTTCCCAGCTTCGTCGGGTTGAGGCCGAGCTCGCGCGCCATCTGGACGTGGGCGTGGGAGAGATGGTGCCGTCTGCGCGCATCGATCCAGGAACGCAGGTGCTGGGGGATCCGCAGGGTCGCCATTCCGCACCGCTTTCTACCAAATCTGCATCTTGCCCAGTGGCCCATTCAGGGACCGGCGGCAAGGGACTGCCCCCGGCTGCGGGACGAGCGAAGGCGAGACCCCCGACCGCCTCGTGTATCTCCTCGACCACGAGTACACCGAACGAGGTCTCGACTTCGCGCGCCTCAAGGGCAAGGACCGGCAGCGCGTCTCGGCTCTGCTCGGGACGGCAGAACGGCTCGGTTGCGAGGCATACCTCGCCCTCGCTGAGGTCCACGAGGTGTGGAACTGCGATGAGGACGATTGGGGCGGGGATCGCCGGTACGGGGGACGCGGCCGGCCCGACCACGAGCGCGACGCGGACGAATACGAGTTGCTGGATCTCTGCGATTCGGAGATCACGGTCGGGCATTGGGTCGGCCGCGACGGAGCCGCCGACCCCGGCGTCCCCGCGCACGCCGGCGACGAAGAGATCTGCGCGACGCGGCCGTCCGTCGAGCTGGCGCCGTTCCGGACGGAGCACGAAGGCTACATGGGGAACTACGGCAACACAGTCGATCGCTGGTATCACCGCGCGGCGCTGGTCCTCTGGCCGAAGTCACGCGCGTTCGTCGTCCGGGCGAAGGCCTCGCCCGCCTGGGCGGCGCGCGACATCTCGCGGCTTCTCGCGGCCGGCGAAAGAGAGCAGGCGGAAAAGAACGCGCGCAGCCTGCTGCCGTTCTGGCGCCACGGAGCGGCGGCCGTGAAGGCGCCCTCCTTCACTCGAAGCATCTTCCGCATTGCCGCCGCCCTCGGCGACCCCGAGCTGGCCAAGGCGCTGGTGGTGCCGCTCGGCATTAGATCGCTCACCGCCGCAAAGCTTGCTCCGCTCTTGATGATGGGCGAGCGATTCGGGCTCGCGTGGTCGCAGGGGCTGTTCGCGAGCTGGACCGACGAGCGAGGATCCCGATCCGCCTGGATCGCGGCGCTACCGGTCCTCTGCCGCGCGCTCGCCGCATCCGCCTGGTCCGACGCGTGTTCCCTGGGCACCGTCCTCCTCGACCGGGAGACGGCCGCCTACCGGGATCGCTGCATCGATGAGAGGAGCCTGCTCGCGACTCGTTTGGGCGCCGAGGCGCGGGCGGCGCTGGTGCGCGACGCGGTCTTGCTCATCGAAGCTCTCTCCGCGCTCGAAGAGCGGCAGGCGCACGAGCGATTCCTCGCGATCCTGACCGGCCCCGAAGCGGACCTCCCGGCCACGGCCCTCGCCGAGGTGCTCGAGCGATGCCGCCCAAAGCGTGCGAGGCGCGATGTGCGCCGTCCGGGGCTCGGCCCGCTGCACGAGCACGCCACGCGCTCCCTGCGCGCCTCCCTGGCGCGGCCTCTGCGGGCAGCCGATGACTGGTCACTCGCGCCCGCGCTCGAGTGCACGTGCGCGCTCTGCAAACGGCTCGTGGCTTTTCTTCGCGATCGAGACGCGCGCGAGCTGGCGTGGCCGATGGCAAAGGACGGCCGGCAGCACCTCCACGGGATCATCGAGCGTTTCGATCTGCCCGTCGCCCACGATACGATCCGCCGGGGCAGTCCCTACACGCTGATGCTCGAGAAGCAGGCCGTGCTGTTTGCGCGCGAAGCCGCCAAGCGGAAGCTCGAGGCGAGCCTGCTCACGGCGCTCGAGCGCTCGCGTCCGTCTTATGTCGCCACCGCGGGCTCGATCTCACGGCCCGGTCGGGCCCACGCCCTGACCGCTTTCTGCCCTGCCCGCTATGAACCCACGAGAAAAGCCCCGTAAGTCTCGCAACTTACGGGGCTCGAGGTAGCGGGGGCGTGATTTGAACACGCGACCTTCGGGTTATGAGCCCGACGAGCTACCAGGCTGCTCCACCCCGCATCACGTTCGAAAGCGGGGGAAACTTGCACGATCGCTCGCTTCCCGTCAAGCACCGCGACGATAGCCGCCGTCGAGGGCCTCTTCTATAATCTCGCGCTCGCCATCCCCTCGGGCGGCCCCCCGACTTCTGCAAGGAGTAGCCTATGCCCTCGGTCTACAGTTTCTCGCGCGCGATCCGTGCTTCTGCAGCCGCGCTCGCCCTCGTCGCCACCGCGTGCGGCGGCGGTTCTACCAATCCCGGCACCCCTGGGGCCGGCGGTACCACGGGGTCAGCAGGCACGACCGGATCGGCCGGCACCACGGGCGGCGCAGGGACGATCGGCGCCGCAGGCACGACCGCGAGCGCCGGGACGACCGGGACCGCGGGAACGATTGGCGCCGCGGGCACCACCGGCGCCGCAGGTACGAGCGGCGCCGCGGGCACGACTGGCTCGGCGGGGACGACCGGCGCCGCCGGAACGACCGCCTCTGGCGGCACGATGGGCGTCGCAGGCACGACCGGGTCGGGCGGCCGTGGTGGCACGGGCGGGGCGACCGCCGCCGGCGGCCGTGGCGGCGCGGCGGCCGGCACCACCGGCGCTGGCGGCTCCGCCGCCCCCACCTGCCCTGCCAACGCGACCTTCTGCTCGGGTTTCGAGGTAGCCGGCCTACCGGCGGGCGCCGTGTACAAGGTTGACGCGGCGCCGGGCGACTGGAGCCGCGACTTCGCCATCGACACCGCGCAGAAACGCAACGGCAACTCGTCGCTGCTCGTAAAGAACAGCACGGCCGCCGGCTCTTCCGGAAGTGGCTATCGAATGCTCGCCGTCCCTGTTCCCGCGGGGGGAACGTTCTGGGTCAGATTCTTCGTTCGAAGCGACATGCCCATAGGCAGCGTCGACCACAATGCATTTGCAGGACCGAGTACGAGCGAAGAAACGAGCGGCACGATCGACGAGTTCGCCGAAGATGTCGGCATCGCGTTCAACACAAACGACAACGACCTGAGATGGCCGATGGGCTACGGACGTCTGAACGGCACGCCAAACCCCTACGTCCTTCCCGCCATGAGCTGGCACTGCGTCGAGATCTCATACAACCTCACCGGCCGCCAACAGCAACTCTACGTGGGTGGAATCCTACTCATCGACGCCAGCAACTACCCGCCTGCGAGCTTCACGGGCACCTTTGCCACGTTCAAGTTCGGTTTCAGGAGCTTCCACGGTCCGGCTCGCCAGATGTGGTACGACGACGTCGCTGTCGCGCCGACGCGTATCGGCGGCTGCAACTGACAACACGGTGAGCCGCCTCAGTGATTGCTCTTGCCAACACGCGTGACGAGGCCGCTGGCCGTCTGGTCCTGTCGAGCGAGGATTGGAATCGATCCCTGCGCGACGGCTATCGCCGCCTTGCCCCGGGACACGGCGAAACTGCCGTAGCTCTTGTCCCACGTCGCACCTGTCCAACGCGCGACATGAAGACCGACTGAGTTGTACCAGACGACGATCGGCTGATTGAGGCCATCGATCGCAAGCTGCGGCGACTCATCTGGATTGATGCGAACGACCGTTTCGGGTAGCACCGGAACGTAGTTGGTTAGCGTTCCTTGCGACGAGAGCGCGACCACCTGGAGAGCAGTCTCCGTATCCTGAGCGGAGACCACCTGATCCGCGGCATTCACGGCAAGTGCTGCAAGAGAATAGCCCGATGGGCCACTCCAGGCTGAGCCCGACCAGCGGAAAAGGCTGCTATTCACCTCCACGGCCGGGAACCCGGACTTGTCGAGGACGATCCGGCAGGGGACCGAGTTGCACGGACCCATCGGCAAACCGAGCAACGAAGTCCAGCCCATTCCATTCCAGGCGGAGACATTGGATTGGTAGTAGTAACTGTTGCCCTGCGGATCGCTTTCCCAGTAAACGACCGGGGCGTTGTTTGCCGTGACGCCTACAGCCGGGTTCACCGCCTTTCCACCCGCTGGCGATGGCCAGCTTCGGTCCCATACCGAGCCTGTCCAACGGGCCAACTGGACGGACGATGGTTCTATCCAGCTCACGAACAGATCGCCGTTCTTGCCGGCCGCGATCCCGAACGTACCTATGCCCTGACTTGCGCCTGCCGCCGCGGGGGAGGGGATATTCGTGTCCCAACTCGTGCCTCCCGAGTACCGGGCGATCCTCAATGTGTCGCTGCCAGTTACGACTATCGGCTCGCCTCCAGCACCGAGGACCATTTGAGGATAGCCCCCCTCGAGCGTCCCCATGTCGACCCAGACCGGCACCGAGACGGTCCACATCATCCCGCCGAACGAATTACCCGCGAGATCCTTGATCGTCGTCGCGACGGTCTCCGTCATCGGCCCGGGCAGAACCAGAGACGAACGGTCGGCAATCGCAATCTCGACCGTCTTGCTGTTCGTCGCGAGGGTGGCGGTCGCATTCACGGCCGCGCTACCGAACGCCAAACGTACGGAGCTGTTAGTGACGCTGCTGGACGCGAGCGCCTCGGAGAAGACGACGCGGATCGGGTCCGTCAGCGAGACGTTCGTGGCGCCCGGCCCAGGGACGCTCGAAACGATCGTCGGCGGCGTTCGATCGACGACGACCGTCACCGGTGGACTCATGACGATCTCACCGCCCTCGACCGTCTGTGCGACCAACTGGTAGCTGCCCTCGGCCTCTTGGGTCGTGTCCCAGACGAACGAGTAGGACGGCCCACTCAGCGTCGCGAGAGAGGTGCCGTCTCTGAGCAATTGAACGGCGCCCGAGGCGGTCCCTTGAACGCTGACTCTGATGGTGATCGCTTGGTTCGTGTAGGTCGGCGAGGTAGGGCTTGTGATCTCGAGTTGTCCCCCATCGCTGCGCGCATCGCCAAGGCCACCGTCGGCGTTTCCTGCTGCGCCGCCCGGTCCGGCCGTCGCAGTGCCGCCCGTGCCCGCCAAGCCGCCCATACCAGCCATTGCCAAGCCGCCACCACCCGAACCGGCCTCGCCACCCACTCCCGCGGAGCCAGCACCAGGTGGCGCTTGTGCCGGCGTACCGTAGCAGCTCGCCAAGACCATCAACGCGATTCCAAGCGACGCCAGCCGCATGCGAGCTCCCAAGTCTAACCTCCGAAGCTCCTCTTCGGCTCGAGGTGCTCCAAGTTGCGACGGCCGTGGCCGAATCAAAGGTCCCCGGCCGCGCCCGCCAGCGAATCAGGCCGGCGGCGGCGCGCTCGCCGAGGTCGCCGCTGCGCTCGCGTACTTCGCGATCAGCCGCCCGATCCGCGGCACCGCCGCTTCGACGTGCTTCTTCCCGGTCGGGCGCAGTTTCTCGTACGCCTTCTTCAAGGTCTGGTTCTGCGCGCGCGCCGCGCGCTCGTCGCTGATCGCGAGCAGCGCGTCCGAGACCTCGGCCGCGCGCGCGTTCATCAGCGCGCCCACCGGCTCGTTCTTGGCCTGGGCGTCCGCCCAGAACGGCTCGAGCCGCTTCACGAAGTCGTCGAGCATGTGATCCACGGCTTCGCTCACGAAGCCGGGCTTGACCGCCTTGACCACAGCGAACGACCCCTTGACGAGGAGCCCGGTGAGGCCACCCTTGGAATCGACCTCCTCCTCGATCAGCTTCCCGCAATCGGCGATGACTTTGGGACGGGTGCCCGGAACCAGAAGGATGTCGTTGAGGGTCGGCATGGCGGGGAATCTACACCACGAAACCCGCGTGTGGTACGCATGGTCCGACGATGTCGCGGTTGCCCTCGCCCCGCGCCGCGCTCGCGGTGCTGACCGGGCTGAACTTCCTGAATTACCTCGACCGCTACATCCCGTTCGCCGTACTCCCGGCGCTGAGCAAGGAGCTTTCGCTCACCGACGCGCGGGCGGGGGTGCTGCAGACGCTGTTCATCGCCAGCTACGTCGTGATCTCGCCGCTCGCCGGCTGGCTCGGCGATCGCCACCCCCGCTTCCGGTTGGCTGCGGTGGGCGTCCTGGTCTGGAGCGCGGCCACGGTCGGCTCGGGGCTCGCGCCGACCTTTTTCGCGCTCATCATCGCGCGCGCGCTCACCGGCGTCGGCGAGGCCAGCTACGTCGTCGTGACCCCGTCTTTGATGTCGGATTTCTATCCCCAGAATCAGCGCGGCCGCGCGCTCGCCATCTTCTACGCCGCCCTCCCGGTCGGGACGGCGGCCGGGTACGTCCTCGGCGGGCAGGTCGAAGCGCACTACGGTTGGCGGGCCGCATTCTTCATCGCGGGCGCCCCAGGCGCGCTGCTCGCGCTGACGCTGTTCCGCTTCCGGGACCCGGTCCGCGGGCGGTTCGACCCACCCGCCGCTCACGGCGTGTCGTTCACCATCCGCCAAGCGTTGACGGCGCTCCGTGCCCGGCCGAGCTTCGTGGTCAACACCGTCGCACAGACGATCTTCACGTTCTGCCTCGGCGGCCTCGCCGCCTGGATGCCGACCTACTTCGTACGCACACGTCAGCTTTCGCTCGCGAGCGCGACCACCACCTTCGGCGCTCTGCTGCTCGCCGCCGGCTTCGTCGGTACCATCATCGGCGGCCGCCTCGGAGATCGGATGTCGGCGCGCGCGGCCGACGGCCACTTCGTTCTCTCGGCCGTGACGCTGATGGCGTCGCTGCCATTCACGGCGATAGCGATTCTGCACCCGTCTCCGGGAATCTTCTGGCCCGCGATGTTCGTGACGCTGGTGCTGCTGTTCGTCAACACCGGCCCTCTCAACGCTGCGATGGCAAACGTGCTTCCCGCCGCGCTGCGCGGCCGCGGCTTCGCGGTCAACGTCGTGGCCATTCATCTCCTCGGCGACGCCATCTCGCCGCCCTTGATCGGCGCCGCGTCCGATCGGATCGGCCTTCGCACTCCGGTGATGGTGACAGGCGCGCTGGTCGTCCTGGCGGGACTCGTGCTGCTCGCGGGCCGCGGCGCGCTGCGCCGCGATCTCGCCAGCGCGGCGGCGCCAGCATGAGCCCGTTCGCGCACGAGCTCGCTGTCGCCGCCCGCATCGTCCGCGCTGCGGGCGAGATCGCGCGCGGTTACCACCGCGGCGAGCTGACGGTCCAAAGCAAGGCCGGCGACGAGCCCGTCACCGAAGCCGACCACGCCGCGAATGCCTTCATCGTGGCCGAGCTCGCGCAAGCGTTTCCCGACGACGCTGTGCTCTCCGAGGAACTTCCCGACGATGGTAGCCGCCTCGGCCGCCCGCGCGTGTGGATGGTGGATCCGATCGACGGCACGAGCGACTTCATCCTCGGCGAAGATGGGTTCGTGGTCATGATCGGCCTCGCCATCGACGGCAAGCCGACCGTCGGCGCCGTCGCGCACCCGCCAACGCACAAGGTCTATGCCGGGATCGTAGGCGATGGCGCCTGGGTCGAGACCCGCGACGGCGCGCGAAGGCCGCTGCGAACCTCGACCATCTCGCGACCACCCGACATCCGGTTGGTCGCGTCCAAGAGCCACCGCTCGAGCCGCGTCGATCAGATCAAGCGCGCGCTCGGCATCACCGACGAGCTCAACGTCGGCAGCATCGGCCTCAAGGTCGGCCTCGTCAGCGAGGCCGTCCGCGACCTCTACGTGTACGGCGGCCCCCGCACCAAGATCTGGGACACCTGCGGCCCACAAGCCGTGCTCGAGGCGGCCGGCGGCCGGATGAGCGACGTCGACGGCAGGCCGCTGGTCTACGACACGCCCGATCTCTACAACCGCCGCGGCATCGTCGCCTCGAACGGTGCCCTACACGACTTCGTGATTGCCACGCTCGCGCCGCTGGTACAGCAGCCGCCCGGCTAGCCGTCGGCTAGCCGCTCTCGCGCGCAGCGCGAGTTTGCGGCTATTTGTGCGACAGTCTCCCAGCGGTCCGCGCGTGGCTAGTGACGTCTCAGCCGCGCGCTCAACTGCCCGCGATCATCATGCTCGACACCCGAAACGTCGGGCACTGCACCGACGACCGGGTGTCGAGATCGTCGCCCAACGCCTCCACGTTTTTCCACACGGCGTCGAAGTTGGACGAAACCGTGATCTCCGCGACCGGGAACGCTCGCTCGCCACGCTCGATCCAGAACCCACTCGCCCCCTGCGAGTAGTCGCCGGTGACGGGATTGAACCCGAACCCCATCAGCTCGGTGACGTAGAGCCCCCGCTCGATGCGCTCGAGGTCCGCCGCTGGCCGGCTGCCCGGGCGCAGAATCAAGTTCGAGATCCCAACGTGCGGGCCGCCGCCCACCGCGCGCGACGCCGACCCCGTTGACCGCCGGCCCAGCTTGCGCGCGGCGTACACGTCGCACAGGAACGTTTTCAGAACTCCGCCCGCGACCAGCACGTTCTTGCGGCTCGGTAGCCCCTCGCCGTCGAACCAACGCGAGCCCGGCCCCCGCCGAATCAGCGGATCGTCCACGATCTCGATCAGCGGCGACGCCACCTGCGTCCCTTCCCGGTCCGCGAGGTAGGTGCTCTTGCGCCAGACCGCCCCGCCCGACGTCACCCCCGCGAGCTGCCCCAGCAACCCTCGACCCGCGTCGGGAGAGAACACCACCGGCGCGGCGCCGGTCGGAATCTTGCGCGCGCCGAGCTTCGCAACCGTCCGCCGCGCCGCTTCGACGCCGACCGCCTCGGCATCCAGAAGTCCACTCGCGAACCGCGACGCCGTCCAGTACGAGCCGTTCCGCTTCTTGCCGCCCGCATCGTCGCAGATCGGCTCGACCGCGAACGACACGTGGGTGCCCCGCGCCGCCCCCGCAAACCCCGCCGAGGTGGCGAACGCCGACGCGCCGATGGTCCGCCCGAACACCGCACCCTCCGAGTTGGTCACCCGCGGATCGAGCTTGAGCGCGGCCGCCTCGCCGGCTCGCGCGCGCCGCATCGCTTCCGCGACGTCGATCGACAAAACACTCTCGTCCCACAGCTCGAGATCCTCGACCGCCCCGGCCATCTCGTCCGCCGACGGCAGCGCGGCCTCGGGATCCGGCTCCGCCAGCCCCACCAGCTCGACGCTGTCCCGAGCCAGCCGCTCCAGCCCCGCCGTCGACAGATCCGACGTGTAGGTGAGCGCCGAGCGCTGCTGCTTGATGACCCGCAGCCCCAGCGCCCGGCTTCCCGCCTCCTTGACCAGCTCCGGCTCGCCGAGCCGCACCTTGACCTCGAGCTCGCTGCCGTCGCGGACCAGCACCTCGGCGCCGTCCGCGCCGGCCTTGAGCGTGAGCGCCAGCATCCGTTCGGCGATCTCTTGGCATTGCTTCGGATCGGGAAGCCGCCGCCCGCTCCCGACTCGCCCCCCCGCGGAGGTGCTCATCGCGTCTTGGTGCCGCCCACCGTGATTTCGGCGATCTTCATCGTCGGCGTTCCGATCCCGACCGGGACCGACTGCCCGTCCTTGCCACAGGTCCACGTACCCTGCGACAGCTCGAAGTCGCTCCCCAGCATCGTCACCTTTCGCAGCACGTCCGGGCCGTTTCCGATCAGATTGGTCCCGCGCAGCGGCGCGGTCAGCTTGCCGTCCTCGATGAGATAGCTCTCGGTCAGCGCAAACACGAAGTCCCCGTTCGAGATGTTCACCTGTCCGCCCGAGAACCGCTTCGCGTACACGCCACGCTTGACCGATCGAATGATGTCCTCCGGAGCGTCCTGCCCCGGCGCCAAGAACGTGTTCGTCATACGTGGCAGGGGCTCGTGGCGAAAGCTCTGGCGCCGCCCGTTGCCCGAGGGCGCCGTGCCGAAGTGTTTGGCCGAGATCCGGTCCTGCATGTAACCGACCAGGATGCCGTTTTCGATCAAGACGTTTCGCTGGCCTGCGTTGCCCTCGTCGTCGACGTTGATGGTGCCGCGAGCGTTGTCGATCGTGCCGTCGTCGATCACGGTACACAGTGCGGACGCCACCGACTGGCCAATCTGATCGCTGTAGTTGGACGTCCGTTTGCGGTTGAAGTCCGCCTCCAGCCCATGCCCAACCGCCTCGTGGAGAAGGATCCCCGACTCGCCCGCGCCCAGCACGACCTCCATCGGCCCGGCCGGCGCCTCCTCGGCATGCAACATTCCGATCGCCAGCCGCGCCGCCTCGCGGCCGTGCTCCTCCGGGCTCTGTCCCGGCCGGTCGAAGAACTCCATCCCGAAACGCCCGGCGCCGCCCGACCGACCCGACTGTCGCTGCCCACCCCCAGCGGCGGTCTCCTCGGCGACCGCCGCGACCCCGAACCGAATCATCGGCTGCCGATCGCGCGCGAAGTGCCCGTCGGACGTCACGACCAGCACCTCGCGCGACTCCTCTGCCAGCGATGCCTCGACGCGGACGATGCGAGCGTCGGCGGCGCGCGCGGCGGCATCCGCCCGCCGCAGCAGCGCCACCTTGTCCACGCCAGGCCGCGCCAGCGACGACTCGCTGACGGGATACCGGTTCGCGACGCTGATCGGCCGCACCGCGATCGGACCCGGCGCTTGCCCGGCCGAGGCGATCTGCGCCGCGGTCCGCGCCGCCTCGAGCATGCGGTCCTCGGCGAGCTCCTCGGTGTAGGCATAGCCGGTCGCATCGCCGCGCAGCACCCGCACGCCGAGCCCAAGCGTCTCGCCCCGCCCGACGGTGCGAATGCGCCCGTCTTCGAGCACGAAGTCCGCCCCCGAGCGGTGCTCGAAGTAAAGATCCGCATAGTCGCCACCCGATCCCAGCGCCGCCGACAGCAGCCGCTCGGCCAGCGCCGCGTCGATGCTGTCGAGCGGCGACCTCGCCAGAACCTGCGCTGGCACGCTCATCGCCGCGCCTCCGCGCTCCGCCCCGTCAGCCCGGCCATCGCCGCTTCGATCGCGCTCGCCGCCTGGGCGATGTCCTCCTCGCCACCGCCGAGCCACACCCGCCCCACCGCACCAAAGGTGACCATCTCCAGCAGGTTCACGCGCGCCCGCTTCTCCGCCTCGTTGGCCGCCAGCGCCGCATATCCCGCGGGCGCCACCTCCCACGTAAACAGCGTCTCGCCTTCGCGCAACATCTCGCCGTGCCGCATTCGATTGATCATGGCTGACTGATGACCGTCGACGCCAGTGATGATTTCGCGCGACAACACCCTGGGAGCCAAGCGATCTGCCTCGCCGACGCCCATCTCGGACAGGACGGCCGCCGCGGCGGCGCGGACGTCGCCCTGGTCGAAGGCATGCAGCTCGACCAACCCGTAAGCGCGCTCCACGATCTGCATTCCAACCGCGACCTTCGCTCGTTTGAGCGCTACGTCGGTGAGCCGGTTGATGGCGATCCCGGGCGCGATCTCGACCACCAGCGAGGCCTGCCTGTCGAGCGGCAGATATCCTTGCGCGACCGTCTGCAGGAACCCGGCGAGCTGCGGCTGCAGAACGTCGATGTAGGTGAGCGCGCGCAGCTCCATGGGAGCGCCGTAGTATGCCGCCCCCGCCCGGCATTCGCGAGCCTGGCCGCGCCCGCGAGCCCGGCGGCGCGCCCTCGGACGGGTGCGGTTACTGGTTACGTTCGGGCGGAATCCCGAGCTCGTTGCCGGTGTGGTTCTTGATCTTCATCAACCCGCGCACCTCGACCTGACGGATGCGCTCTCGAGTCAGGTTCAAGATCGCCCCGACCTCCTCGAGCGTGATGCCACCCCGATCGGCCACGTCCAGCGAGCAGGTCTCCGCCATCTCCCACACCTCGAGGTGGGGAAAGTTCAGCTTGATCGCCCCGGTCTCGGGATTGACGTCGAGGTACAAGTGGTGCGAGCACGAAACGAACGGGCAAGGCCTCGGCATCACCTGGCACTGCTCGCGCGAGCATGGCCGTTCGACGTCTTCGGGATAGACCAGCGACTCCGACAGCCGCTTCTCGTCGCGGGTCAGCCGTTTGGGCGCAATCGTCTTCGAGCGGACGCGTCCATCCCGTCCCGCCGAATGCACCTTGCGGCGGATCCGCGCCACCTCGGGCTGCGGCGCATCGTCGTCATCGAAGTCTGCACCGCTGCGATGGTTGGAATCGTCATCCATGGAGTCCTCCTCGCTCGATCGTCCGGCCCCAGGTCAGTAGAGGTCGCTCCCACCCGCGCTCGAACCGGAACCCGATTCGTTGGCGTGGGCAGAAATCTTGCGTTCGAGGCCGGCGATCCGGCGAACCAGCTCGCCGGCGGTTCGCTTGGCCTCGGAAATTTCGCGCTCGAGCTCGCGGCGCCCGTCGGGATCGACGGCCGGCGCCTTGGCCTCGCGTTCGAAGCTCGCGATCAGCGCGCGTAGGTCCTTCTCGACGCTGTCGATGTCCTCCTTGAACCGCGCGAACGACCGCTGGATCTCCTCGATCGTGCGGTGCTCCGCCATCATCCCCTTCACCACGTTCACCCGCCGGACGACCTGCGACGGGTAGACGCCACACGATCCTCTGTGCTTGCCCTTCCGGCCAACCCGCACCGACCGCGGCAATAACCCCAGCTGCACATACTTGCGCAGCGTCGCCTCCGAGAAGCGCACACCGCGGGTTTCGAACATGTCGACGATCTGCCGTGACGTAAGTCCGTCCGGCCACGTGCGTTCGATTTCCGCGATCTCACGCTCGTCGAGTAGCCCACGCATCGCCGTCTGGGGCTGTCCACCACCCGTCGACGGGAGAGCTGAACCGCGTGCGGAGATGGGAAGAGGCTTCATTATTGACTACTGAAGCTAATCTATTGAATAGAATCTCCTCAATATAAAAATGACTGTGAATCTGTTCAGCATCTGCCGATGACCACGCCTCCATCGCGCCGCTCGCACCGGTTTCGCAGCGCTTCGACCGAGTGTCACCGCGCCCTATACTGACGACACGTGCGACGGACCACCTTCACCGCGCTCGCCTCGATCTCCGCGATGGTCTTGATCGCGGCGGCCCACGCCGACACGCGCTCGAGCGGTAACAAGGAGCGACGGTTCTCGAGCGCGCGCGAGGGCGTTGGCGTGGATGCACCGCCAGGCTGGTCGCTGTCGTTGCACACCGGCTACGCGCACATGTTGTGCACCCTCCTTCACCCGAGCGGCGGTCGCATCTCGCTCGCGGTCGATCGAACCGCGGTCAAGGACGCCGCTGCCCTCGCGGCCGAGAGCCGTCCCGGCCTCGTGGCACAAGGGCTGACCATCGAAAGCGTCGCGCCGGGGCCGCGAAACGGGACAAAGCTCGAAGCGCGCGCCCCGCGCCGCGGGCTCGCGGTTCGCCAGCTCTACCTCGTGCGCGAGCTCGAAGTCCCGCGCGGCTCACGTCAGGCGATCGTGCTCACGTTGACCACCTCCCCTGATCAGATCGCGGCTGCCGCGGCCTCGTTCGACTGGGTGATCGCGCATCTCACGCTCGACACACCGGTAAGACCGGACGAAACCCCCGACGCCGGCCGATGACCGGCGACGACTATAGCCGCCCCCGCGCGCAGCGCGGGTTCGCGGCTACTCTTTCCTGATGTAGTCGCAGACCGCGCCTGCCGCGCGAGAGCGGCTAAGCTGACGGCTAGCTGGTCGGAACCGCCGCCCCAAACGCGACCGCCGGTTCTCCCCGCAGAAGTTGCCCGAGGCTCTCGATCTCCCCAGCGCCGATCGCGTCCGCCGCGACGCGACCGTACGGGGCATCCATGTACTTCCACATCTTCTTCCACCACCGCATAGGCCCCTTGTCGACGCAACCCACGCGACGGTCGCCCGGCGCGCAGTAGAGCCGCACGTGCATGTGATCGTCGTGAGGCTCCGAATCGTTCGGTTGCTTGAGGATGTACGCCGCCCGCGCGAGCAGCGCGGGATCCTCGCCCGCCGCGGCTCCCTGCGCCAGCAGCGCGGCGGCGAGACCCCTCTGGATGAAAATCCACTGCACCTCGATGCCAGGATCCGAAAGCAGCGCGCGCACGAACGCCCAGTTCCGGGCACCATCGAAGCGATGGTCCGGAACAGGACTGGCCGGCGGCTTCACTCCCTTCGGTGGAGACCACCGCGTCGCGCGGCCGTCGGGCGCGAAATGGAGCATGGCCTCCCCGGGAGGGACCGGCTGGCTCGCCCGGTCGACCGCGTAATAGAAAATGTCGACGTCGCGGCCGCTGTGGTGCGAGCGGTGTTGTGCCGACCCGCCGCCCATTCGCGACGAAAGATCGCCGATCGCGGCGACGCCGCCGGGTAGCTCCCGGTGGACCTGTCGCGCGGCGCGCACGATCACGCCTACCAGCTCCTCGCTGCCGAAGTTCGCGTGACGACCACGCCACCCGCGCGGAACCGCGTACCCGTCACCGTCCGGTCGCAGCACCGCCGGGTGCCGTTGCGCGCCGTCGGCGTGCGTACCCAGCGAAACACTCGAAAAGTCGATGGCCAGCGGTCCGGCGCAAGCGGCCGGCAAGAGCCCGAGTCCGGCGAGCGCGAGACCCCGAAGGCGCGGCGTTAGCCGTACGCCTTTTCGATGCGCTCTTGATCTTCCTTGCAACGGATGCAAAGCGTGGTTTCTAGCCGCGCTTCCAGCCGCTTCATCGAGATGGGCTCGCCGCACTGTTCGCACACGCCGAAGGTGCCTTCTTTGATCTTTTCGAGCGCGTGGTCGATCTTCTGAAGGAAGACCTTTTCTCGCCCCCGCAGCCGGAACGTGAATGAATGCAGGTACTCGGACGAGGCGAGGTCCATCTCGTCCGGAAGGTCGTCTGCGTCCAGCGTCATGTCCTCGTTGAGGGTGCGCTGGGCGTTCCTGAGGATTTCCTTCTTCTTTGCGAGCAGAATTTCGCGAAAGCGCTTCAGATCCTTCTTCTTAAGCCCTGTGCCGTCCGTGGACGTCCCTGCGCCGTCAGGGCGCTTTTCTTGAGGCGCTTTTGTCTTCATCTTAGGGTCGGCGCTCCGCCGAAATGGCCCGCTAGAATAGTGTCGTCACCGCGATCCGTCAAGGCGAGAGCCGCGAACCTTGCACACGAAATGCACCACGCTTGACAAGAATCGCCAAATTCTCTTACACTTACTTACCTCACCGGATGTTCCCGGGCGACTCTCGACCGATAATAATCGGTTCCTCAATCGGTTCCTCGACCACAAGCGGAGGCTTCGTCATCTCATGGGCGGTTCCGACAAGCGAAAGCAGAGCCTGTACTTTCCAGAGGAGATGTTGAAGGAGATCCAGGACGAAGCGACCCGTCAGGATCGCTCGTTGTCCTGGATTGTCCAAAAGGCTTGGAAGATCTCACGCAAAGAGATCATGAAGTACCCATCCGTCAACGAGTTTCCGGGCGAGGAAGACGAGCGCGGCGCCACCGAGTAGCGGCCCGTAGTCCCGTAATTCGCAAGTATTTTTGTCCGTGGCTGGCCGCGATTTCCTCGTCATTGCCGATGCGGTAGCCCCGATCGGCCTAGGCCCCTCCGCGGTGGGGGTTGCCGGGCTGGCGCGCGCCCTGTCGGCCGCAGGCCATCGCGCGATCGTGCTCACGCTCGCCACGCCGGAAGCGGCCAGCAGCATCCCCGGCCTCGCGCGACGCCTGCGAACAGTGTCGGCGACCGCGGGTACGAAAACCTACGATCTCCCGCTCTACGAAGGACGGGGCGTGCTGTCCGACGCCCAGCTGGTGGTGCTTGGGGCGCCAGCTCTCGATCGCGCCGAGACGACCGCCTTGCTCGCGGGAGCGACTCGATCCCTCGCCGCGGACAAGCTGGTGGCGCCCGAAATCACGATCGGCTGGGGGGAACACGCCTCTGCCGCGCTGTCGGCCACCTCGGCGTCGGTTCGGTTGTTCGTGCTACCCACCGGCCGGCTCGGCCCAGCGCTCGCGCCGTTCGAGGCTGAGATTCTTGGACCGCTCTTGCTCGGTGACGAGTCCGCGTCACACTCTCTCGTCGCGCTAGGCTGCCTGGGAGCGAACGCCATCGTGGCCCCCAGCCCCAGCGCAGCGCGCGCCATCGAAGGAGACCCCGGCCTCGCTTCGCGCGCCTCCGACGAGCCCGTGATCGCGGTGAGATTTGGGTGCGACGACCCTCCACACGACCCCGCCAGCGACCCGGCGCTGCCCTCCACTTTCTCCGCGGACAAGCTGTCTGGCAAAGCCGACTGTCGTCGCGCGCTGGCACGTCGCTGCTCGCTCGCGCTCGGGCCGCGAACGTTGTTGCTCACGACCGGCCCGCTGTCACACGACGCCGACGGCGAAGCGATCCTGAGTGGAATAGAGCGTCTCGCCCCCTTCGACGTCGCGACGGTCATCGTCCCTTACGGTGATGCTGACCTGATAGAGCGCGCCCGACTGCTCGCGCTCCGTCAACCGGGTCGGGTCGCCGTCCACGGGGCGGCCGACGCGGCGGCGGTGCGCCTCGCCCGCGGCGCCGCGGACGCCGTCCTGCTCGGAAACGACAATGACAGGATAGGGCGCGCCGCGGCGCTTGCGCTGCTCTACGGGACGCTGCCAATCGTCGCCGGCGCCGGCGCCAATCACGATTACCTCGTGGATTACGATCCGGCCTCCCGAACCGGGCACGCAATCCTGTTCGAAACCGCGTCGCCGTTCGAGATCGAAAGCGCGGTCCGGCGCGCGATGGCGGTGCGCGCGGACGGTGATCTCTGGTCGCAACTCGTGCGGACCTTGTTCGAAGCCGCGCCGCGATGGTCGACGACGGCACGCGCGATGATCGAAATCGCGCAGGCCTACTCGGCCTGACGCGGTCCGCTAGCCGCTCTCGCGCGAAGCGCGAGTGTGCGGCTACTTACGGCAACAATCTCTCAGCGGGCACGAGCCGGGTCACCCGAACGCCGAGCTCGCCATCGACGTCGACCAGCTCGCCATGCGCGAACAACTCCCCTGAAACCCGTAGCGAGACCTCGTTTCCGCGCTCGGGCAAGGTCAGCACCGTACCCACCACCAACCCCAACACCTCCTCGCCGCGCAGCTTGAACCGCGCGAGCTCGGCCACGACCTCCACCGGCATCGCCCTCAACACCTCGGTCGCGTTCGTCGTCCCCGAACCAGCCATTTCGCTCTCCTTTCTCATGTCGCCTTCCAGATTCGCCCCGCGCGGCTCGAGCTCACCTGCGATCGTCACGGTTCCACTTGCATCCACCCTCACCGCAGCGGCCCAAGCGTCCGGGTGATCCCCGATCGCCAGCTTCGCCTCCCAGCGACCGCCCGCCGCGAACTCCTGCGCTCGAGTGCCCTCGAAGATCACCGCGTCGCCCGGCTCCAGGGCAGCGACCGCAGCCCCGGTGAGCGCGGTCGCCGCGATTTCGAGACTGCCCGACACTGCGATCTTGGATGCGTTCGCGCGCAGCTCGCGGCTAGCACCCTCCAAGGGAGGCATCGCCTCCGACAACGTTACCCGAACCACCCCCGAGCCCGCGCCGGTTTCGATCCGGAGTTGCAGTTGCGCGGCTGCTTCCGCCCGAGCTGGCACCCCACCCATCCCCAGCCGCCAGCCGATCGGTTCGAACGCCACCCCCAGCGCCGCCGCGAGCACCCCGCGCTCGGCTGGCCCGAGCGACCTCGCGCCCCGGAACGTGCCGCGGCCACCCAGCGTGGCATCGACCACCCGCGCCGCAAGCTCGGCTTCGACGTCCGCTCGCAGGGTTACGCTTCCGATCGCGATCGGCAGGCCGACGTCGCTGGCGACGGATGGCTCGACTGCGAATCCTTCGAAGCTCATCGCTAGTGCTCCCAGCACCGGCGAGCTCACCTCCCATCGTTTCGGGATGGAGGCCGCCCACCGGAGCGAGGCTCGGATGGCGCGCGCCAAGCCGGCGGGAACACGCGGACGCAGGCCAAGATCGAAGGCTGAAACGGTCATCGGCGCGGGCTCCCGCCGCGATCCCCGCCGCGGCCTCCTGCATCGGCGCCGCGCGCGGCGTTCATCCCCGCGGGGTTGCGATCCCCGAGCTTCCGGTCCTGGAGCCGCCGGGAGATGCGATCGATCGCCACCGCCAGCGTCTGCCGCGAACCGGCCGACACTGTCAAGAGCTGTGCCTGGACGGTGATGTCACCCGCCACGGCGGAGACCCGGATTTCGGCCCCCGCGAGCAGGCCCGAGCTGATGCGGATTCGAGCCTCCGCCCCCCCGGGCGACGCGCCGATCAGGATCCGGTCGACGACTCGCGAGACCGCCGCGGGCGCCACGGTTGCGTCCGCCCGGAAGCTTGGGCGCGCTGGCAACGAAAGCTCGAAGAGTGGGATCGCGCCGCGCGGGAGATCAGGCGGGGCATCGCGGCCCTTGTTCTTCTTTCGCAGCAGCTCGGGGAACGTCCCCCCGGCCTCGCGATCCGACCGGGCGCTTCCCGACTCCGGGCGTTTGCCGGGACGGATGTCTTGAGAATTGGTCGCGCTCGCACACGCGGGCTTGGCTTCGCCGAGATGCATGCCGAACGTCTTCGGAATGCCGCCTTGCGAGTTGCCCCGCCGCAGCGAACTTGCGTATGATTCCGTGGAACCCCTGGTTTGGACGGCCATCGAAAGGTCGGAAGGCGCTTCCCGAATGTTGCGACGACGCCGTGATTAACTGTCACCAGCTCATCGAGTTCTGTCTCGACTACGTCGACGGTGCCTTGCCGGACGACGAGCAGCTGAATTTCCGACGCCACCTCGCGCAGTGTCCCGATTGCGTCACATTCTTCGAGACCTATCGAAAGACCCCCGAGCTCTCGCGTGAAGCGCTCGCCGCGCAGATCCCGTCGTCGGTGAAGGACTCGGTTCGTAGCTACCTGCAGGCCCGTCGCGGGCAATAGACGTCGCTCCGAGCCCCGCTCGCCACCAAACTCGGTGGCTTTGTTGACGGGGTACGTTTATGTGTTACTGTGTCCTACATGTACTACATTCCCTCACTCGGGCTGGATAACAAACGATTCGCGCCGCGGTTTCCGGTCAGCGCGAACCTGAACGAGTACGTGCGTGACCGACCGTCCCCGGCGACGGCCCTCGACGTCAGCGTGGCTGGGCTTGCCATCCGCAAGCCGGTGACCCCGAGGATTCACCACTCGGGGGTGGTGGCGCTCGAGGTTGAGCTGCCAGGCACGGGTGAGGTCATCTGGGCCAGCGCCCAGCCTCGCTTTCACGCTGTCGGCCCGCAGTTTCAGCTATCGGGCCTGCTGTTTCTCGACATGGCCCGCAAGCACCGCCGCCTTCTTCACGACTATGTGAGCGAGCGGCGCGAGCGATGGAAGCGGCTTTTTGCGCCCCGCCCCATCTACACCAGCCGATTCGGCTGCCTCATCTAAGTTTTCCAGATCCTCGGTCGGCCCTCGACGCCCGCAATGGTGCGGTTGTCGGGGGCCGTGTTTTATTTGGTGCTAGTCTTCTTGGGTGAGAGGGGCCAGCGCGGCGCTTGCAGCCGTGATGTTGCTCGCCTGGCTTGGTCCGGCTCGAGCCGAGTGGAAGGTCCATCGGCAGGGACCTGAGGCCCTGCTCGAGCGCGCCGAGCGGGCGCTGCGGGAACGGCCAGACGACGACGCGATCGCCCGACGGCTGGTTCAGCTCGCGACCCCTGCTCAACGCCAGGCCATTCGCGAGCGGTTCAAGGCACGCGCCGAGGTCGCGGCCAGCTACGCGCCCACTGCCGCCTATGCGCGCCTGCTGCTGGCGCTGGGCGATGCCGCGGCCGCGGTGACCGCTTTCTCCGATGCGACGCGGCTATCGCCCAAGTCGGTCGCGGCGCTGATCGGCCGCGCCCGTGCGCTCGCGGCGGTCGGTTCCATCCCGGAATCGCTCGCGAGCTACGACGAAGCGCTGAGGCTGGAGAAACAGCCGCAGCCACGGCGCCGAATCATCGAGGCTGAGCTGGGGCTGCTGGCGGCGAGGGCCGCGAAGTCGGCGCCCGAGAGTCGCGACCTCGACCGCCAAATCGCGCTGCGGCGCGAGTTGGTCGGCCTCGACCCCGACGCGGACGGTGCGGCCTCCCGCCTCGCCGATGCGCTCGAGCGCGCCGATCGCTTGGTGGAGGCCGCCGACGTGCTCGACGCGCGTCTGCCGGAGGGCCGGCTGGCGGGCAAGCTCGACCTCGCGTTGCGGGCGGCGCGCCTGCGCGTTCAGGGTGGATCGGAAACCGATGCGACCCGGGCCGCGGCGCGCCTCGACGATCTGCTGCGGCAGCTTCCACGCGCCGACGACGAGCGCCGCCGCGAGCTCTGGTCTTTGGCGCTGGTCATCGCGCGCAAGCGAGGAACTGTGGCGGACGTCGCCCACAAATTGGGCGCGCTCGGTGACCGTGCCAGCGTGGTCGAGTTGGAGGTGCTCGGCCAAACACGGGACGAGCTCGGTGACCTCGACGGTGCGCTCGCGGCGCTGCGGACGGCTGACGGCCGACCGTCCCACGATCCGGAGACGGCGCGGAGAATCATCTCGCTGCTCGACCGCTTGGGCCGCGACGACGAGGCCACCCGCACCTGCGGTGCGCTCGCGCGACGGAACCCCGACGACGTTCGTCTGGTCATCGACCTCATCGATCGACTGATGCGGCGCGGCCGTCGCGACGACGCGGGCGCCACGCTCGAGGAGGCGCTCCCTCGTTTCGCGCGCGACGCCGCTGCGCTCACTGACCTCGCGTTCGCGGCTGCCCGCTGGGGCGATCAGGGGCACGCGCTCGCAACATGGCAGCGACTTCGCCGCCTGGATCCGAAGTCCGAGGTGGCGATCATCGGTCTCGGTGAGTCGGAGTTCCAGCGCGGCCACAAGGAAGAAGCGAAGCGCCTCTGGTCAAGCCTTCGCGACGGCGCGCGCGTGACCACCGCAGGGCACATTCGAATGGCGGAGGTGCTGCTCGACCACGATCTCGCGCAGGATGCCGCGACCGAGGCCCGCCGCGCCCAGGCGATCGAGCCGCACGGCATCCCCGCGCACCGGCTGCTGGCGCGAATCTTCGAGCGGGAACGGAGGCTCGAGGACGCGATCACGGAGTGGAACGTGGTGCTAGCCCTCGCCGGTCGCACGCGCTCCGAAGACCCGAGGCAGCGGGACGAGCATCTGGCGCTGCGACGCGAGGCACGTGTCCGCCTGCTCGCCCTCTACAGCCGCCAGGGACGCGGCCGGCTGCAGGCGCAGATCCGGCGGCTCGCCGAGGAAGCGCGGGCGCGGCCAGACGACGTGGAGGCGGTGATGTACCTCGCAGAAGCGCAGGAACGGGCGGGAGACGCGCCCGCGGCGACGACCACCCTCGAGGAGCTACTCGCGCGGCTGCCGGCCGCGACCGGCACGACCACGGTGCCGGCTCGAGACGACGCAACAGTCGATGCGACGCTCGCGCTGGTTCAGCTGCTCAAGCGGTCGGGCCGCGTCGAGGAGGCGGTGCAGCGACTCGCTGCGGTGGCACGCGTGGCCCCCGGTCGCGCACGCGAAACCCACCTCCAGATCGCCGAAATCGCTCTCGCCCGCTATGACACGCCCCGCGCGCTCGAACACGCGGCGCTCGCGGCGGCGGGCGCGGACGCGACCACGCTGGCCCGCGTCGGGGAGCTCGAGGCCCGTGCCGGCGCGGAACGCTCCGCGCTCGAGACCTATCGACGCGCGGTCGACCAAGGCGGCGGGCCACAGACCGAGCTGGCCTGGGCGAAGCTGCTCGTGCGCGAGGGCGATCGTGCGACCGCGGAGTCGCTGCTCGGCCGCCTGCTCGTGTCGGCTACCGACGACGACGTCGTATCGGAGGCAGGCCGCTACGCGGTCGACCTCGGCGAGCTTTCCGATCACCTCACCGAGCTCGAACAACGTCTCGGCGGCGACGCCGGGGGTGCGGCGATGACACTCGCCCATCAGCGGACCTTGATAGCGACGCTCAAGCGCGTCGTACCGCCGCTCTATCGGCTTCCGGGGGCGGACCCGCTGCGCCTGCGGATTGGGCGGCGCGTGCTCCGCCCGCTGCTCGACGCCGTGACCGACGCCGACCAGGCGCCCGATCGCGACGCGATAGAGCTGCTGGGCATGCTCGGCAACGGCGAGGCCGCGCCGGCCCTAACCCGCATCCTGTCGCGCCCGCGCGAGAGTCCGGGTCCCGCGCGCGGCAAGGCAATCCGGGCCGAAACCGGTATCACCGCGGAGGTGCAATCGGCCGCGGTCGTCGCGCTGGGGCGTCTGGCGGACCCCCGCGGCCGACAGGCGCTCGAACGCCTGTCGGCGACGGCGGATCCCGCGCTCCGCGCGATGGCGGTGTGGAGCCTCGGCCGACTCGCCGACGAACGGGTGCTGCCGATTCTGCTCGCGGCGCTCGCCGATCGGCGCCCCGAAGTGGCTTCAGCGGGATGCCTCGGCCTTGGCCGGCAGACCGGCGAACGCGCGGCCGTCGCCTTGCTCGCCGCGGCCGTCGACCCGACTCTTCCCACCAGCGTCCGCACCGCTGCGATCGTGGGTTTGGGCCGCTCCGGCCACCGCGAGGCCGTCTCCTCGCTGTTCGCGATCCTCGACGCCGGAGACGAAGTCCTGTCCCGGGCCGCTGCGTTGGCGCTCGGCTGGTCGGGGGACGCGCGCGCGGTGTCGGGCCTGTTTTCGCGGGCGCTGATTCCCCGCCGGTTCGCGCTCGCGAGCTCGTCGGTGGCCATGTTGGGCGTCGACGTCGCCGCGTCCGCCCAACCCGTCCCCGACGAAGCGCGCGAGGGTTGGCGCCCGGGCTCCGACCTCGAGGCCCTGCTGCTCATGCCCGTGCCACCTTCGTCGCGGAGCGACGTTTCTCTGCTGCTTCGATCGCACGCGCGCGAAATTCAAAGCGCACTCCTCGAAGCGCTCGATCGCGGCGGCGCGGCTCGGCTCGAGGCCCTCATCGTGCTCGATGCCCGCGACGACGGGCCAGGTCTCGGGCCCCTCACCGAGGAGGGTACCGGACGCTCTGGTCCCGAGACTCCCTTGCTCGCCCGTGAGATCGCCCAGCCGCTCGGTGACCGGCTGGTGGCGCTACTGGACGACGAGGAGCTGGAGCCGCGCGCCCTCGTGCTGCGCATCCTCACCAAGCTGGGCGACGAGCGGGTAACCACGGCCCGCATCGCGGCCGCGATCGCGGCCTCCGATCGGTGCGCGACGTTGGGCGCCGCGGCGGTGTTCGCGTCCGCCAGGCTCGCACGCGAGCGTGCCGACGTGGTCGCTGTTCTAGTCCCCTCGCTCACGGCCTTCCTCGCTGACGATTCGTGGCGACGAAGGCTGTTCGCGGTCGAAGCCCTGGCCGCGCTCGGTCCTCCCGCGCGCGGCGCGCTCGAGCGCGCCGGCGCCGACAAGCACGCGCTGGTGCGCGCGACCGCGGCCGCGGCGCGGCTCGGACAGCCGGCTATTGACTTGCCCGCTGCCCCGTCGACAATGCCTTGAACGGCGGCCTAGCGGCTGCCTCGGAGGCCCGACACGAAATGCCCGGAAGAATCTGCCCCACCTGTGGCCACGAGGTCCCGGGAGACAATCGGTTCTGTGGCAACTGCGGGAACAAGGTCGACCTGGCCCCGGCCGGCGGCGCGCCCGCAAAAACCATGTTCTTCGGCGCCAGCCAGGCGCCTGGCCGTGCCAAACTAACCGTGATCAAGGGGGAAGGGACGGACGGCGTCACCTATCTCCTCAACGCGACCGAACATCTCGCGGGCCGAACCGAAGGGGCCATCATGTTCCCCGACGATCCGTTGCTGTCGCCGCGGCACGCCAACTTCGTCTACCGGGATGGCCGCCTCCACGTCATCGACGAAGGGTCGGTGAATGGCGTGTTCATTCGCATAAAGGCACCCGTGATCCTCGGGCCGGGGGCCCTGTTTCTCATCGGCGAACAGCTCCTCCAGGTCGAGCCGTCGCCACCCGACCTCGGGCCTCAACCCGATGCGGAGGGGACGTACTTCTACGCCAGCCCCAAGCGGCCCTCCAAGATGAAGCTCATCCAGCGGCTGCGCGGGGGCGAGATCGGGATGATCTATCGCTCGCGTAGTGACAGCATCTCGATTGGACGTGAGGGTAACGACGTCAACTTCCTCGACGATCCCTTCATCTCGGGAAGGCACGCCCAAATTGCGATGAGCGCCGAGGGGCAAGTGACACTCACGGACCTCGGATCCAAGAACGGCACGTTCGTCCGCATCAGCGACGAGATGCCTCTCGAGCAAGGTGACCACGTCTTCGTCGGCCAGCAGCTCCTGCGCGTGGAAGTGACGTAGATGACGGCGCGGACGCCGCTCGCGCCCGTCGGGAACGGTTTGACGCTGTCCCCCCGCCATGTTAGTTGCGTAGGGTTTGAGCGAGGGCGCATTTGATCACCTGCAGCCGTTGCGGCAAAGAAAATCAGGACCATTACAAGTTCTGTCTAGGCTGCGGTAACGAGCTCGCCAAGCCGGCCCCCGCACCCGCGTCGATGGGGCATGGGGGAGACGACGCTATCGAGACCGCGCGAACCGTATTGCCGCCCGCGCCCACCGGGAACATCGGGGGTTTGCCCGCGGCGATGGCGATGACAGCCGCGGCCGGGGAGCTCCGAACCCCCGCGCCGGCCAACAAGCCCAAGGGTGGCGGAATTCCTTGGAACGACTCGCCCAAGATGCCGGCGGCGGTTCCCTTTCAGCTTCCCCCGAATCCGCTCGCCGGTCCCGCCGCGAGCCGTGCCACCGGCGGTGGCTTGGGCGCCGCGGCCTCGGGGCCGCGCGCGAGCGGCTCCGCAGCCGCGCAATCCGCCCCCGGAGGTGACATCCCCTGCCCCAGCTGCGGTCGGCCCGTCCATGCGGGGTTTGCTTTCTGCGGCGCGTGTGGCACTCGAATCGGCGCGGCGCCTTCGGGACCAGTCGCCCCCATCGGACAACCGCGGACGATGTTCATGGGCGGCTCTGCGGCCGCGCAGCCGGCAGCGGTCCCGCGCGGGCGCCTCATCCTGATCCGGCCCGACGGCTCCGAAGGTGGGTCACATCCGCTCCACGACGGCGACAACCTCGTCGGCCGGGGCCAGGCGCCGCTGTTCGATGCCGACGCCTATCTTTCACCGCGGCACGCCGAGCTTTCGGTCGGCGTCGACGGGGTCACGGTTCGTGACCTCCAGAGCCTCAACGGGATCTTTCTCAAGATCACGAGCGAAGAGGTTCTCGATTCGGGTGACATCTTCCGTATTGGCCAGGAGCTACTGCGCTTCGAGGTGATTTCCCCTCCGCAGGCGCTCGAGGACGGGACGGAAATCATGGGCACGCCGAATCCGGGCTTCTGGGGAAGACTCTCCGTGATCGTCGGACGTGACGTCGACGGGTCCGCGTTCCCGCTGTTTGGCGAGGCCATCGTGCTCGGACGCGAACGCGGCGATATCCTGTTCCCGGAGGACGGTTATGTGTCGGGAACGCACGCGAGGATCTCGCTGCGCGACGAGCACGTGTACCTCACCGACCTCGGCTCCTCTAATGGCACGTTCTTGCGGCTCCGTCACGAGCGAACCGTTCCGGCCGGCTCGTTCATGCTGATGGGCCAGCAGCTGTTCCGACTCGAGTTTCGTTAGAGCGGCTTTCGTTAGAGTCGGAAATCTGGATGGTTCCGACTCTGCCCGCGGCGCGCGCCGCCCCGGTCTACTGCTTCTTCTCGACTTCGATCTTGTTGGCGGCGCCGCCCTTTTGACCGCCGAAAAAGGCGCGACGGGCCTGCTCCCCGTCAGCGGGCTCGACGTACCGGAACCCGTTCGGGATCTTGAAGGTGCTGCCATCGTCGAAGGTGACCAGCACGTCGACCGGACCCTTTTCGTTCGGCGGCGTGACGACGCGGATCTTGCCGGGAGAAGCGATGGTGACAGTCTCGGCCTTCTTGCGCCCGAACCGCACCTCCGCCTGCGTCTTTCCCGGCTGATAGCCGGCGCCGATCAGCGAGATCTCCTCGCCGCCACCCGTCGTGCCCTGTGGCGGCTCGACCGAGTCGACCTTGAGCGGCCCGCCTTTTTGAACGCACGCCGTCGCGGTCAGCAACGCCAGAGCAGCCATCGAGACAGCAAGACCGAGGACACGCTTCATTCGTGTTCGCCTCCGTGAGAGGGGAACGACCATAGCCCCCGGGGGTGGGAGGGTCAAACGCTTTCGCGTTTCGACATCGCCCGGCGCATCTTACCGAGCGCCTGCTCCTGCAGCTGGCGGACGCGCTCGCGCGACAGCCGATACTCGTCGCCTATCTCCTTCAGCGTCCGCTCGCGGTCATTCACCAGCCCGAATCGCTTGCGGAGAATGTCGGCTTCGATCGGCTTGAGACCGGAGAGCAGCTTGAGCATTTCAGTCTGAGTCTCCGAAGACTCCATTTGGTCAGGCACGGCTGGACCCTCGTTCGGGTCAACCAGCACATCGACCAGCTTTCGGCCGTCTTCGTCCGAGATCGGTCGGTCGAGCGAGACCGGCGTTTCCGAGAGGAAGGTCTTCATCTTCTCGAGCTTGTCGGCCTCGATCCCGGTTGCAGCCGCGATCTCGGCGGTCGTCGGCGGCCGCTCGAGCTTCGACTGCAGCTCGCGCTGCGACTTCGCGATCCGGTGATACGCGTCGATCATGTGAACCGGGAGACGAACCGCGCGGCCTTTGTCCGCCAGCGCGCGGCTTATCGCGTGCCGGATCCACCAGCTGGCGTAGGTCGAGAACCGGAACCCACGGTGGTAGTCGTAGCGCTCCACCGCCTTCATGAGGCCGATGTTACCCTCCTGAATGAGGTCGGCGAGCGGCAAGCGACCGTGGTTGAACCGCCGCGCGATAGACACCACCAGCCGCAGGTTCGCCTTCACGAACTCGTTCTTGGCGGCCTTGAGCTTGTAGGCCTTGTCGCTCACGGACTTGAGGTAGTCCGCGAACGCTTTGGTCGAGGTCGAGAACGGGACCGTGCCCTCGATCGGCAAGCCCCGCGTGGCGCGACCGACACGCTGGATCTCGGCGAGCGCGGCATCGATGAACAGCCGGTCGATGTCCAGAAGGCGAAGCTTGGCGGCCAGCGTCGTGCCCGTCTTTTCGAAACGGCTCCTCGCCTGGATGGAGGACTTGCGCCGCGCGCGATCCGCCGCAACCCGGTGGAGGCTCGCCTCGTGCAGCGGCTTGCCAACTTCTTTCTCGACCACGTCGAGGATCCAACCCGTTCCGGGGGCGAACGCGACGACCGTCCGCCACAACCCGAGCTCCATCTGCTCGATGTTTCGAGCGGTCTCGAACTCCTGCTCTGGCCGGAGCACGTCGAGCTCGGCCATGTCGCGGAAATACATCGCGAGAAAGCTGGCCGGCTCGTCTTCCCCGCGCGCGCGCTTGCTGGCGCCCTCCTCGGCCTGGCTCGCCTCGCTCTCTTCCGAGGCATCGGCGTCGGAATCAGCCTCCGCCGCAAGCGGCGTGTCCTCAGCTTCGCGCTCGACCTCGATCTCGCCGATGGGCTCCTCGGCCCCGACGACGACTGCCTCCAGCTCGGGCTCGGCCGGCTGAAATCCGGAAGTTTCCGGAGCGTCCGCCAGCAGTGGAATCGTGTCGTTGGCGGGAATGGGTGGCGGCGCCGTGCGCGCTTTTACGACCTTCGGTCGGTCGGACTTGGCCAGCCGCGCCATAGGGCGTGCCGGCTTCGCCTTCCGGCCGTCCGCGGGTCGGGTCTTTCGGGCTGATCTTGCTCTCGCTCTTGCGTCCATAACTTTGATTTCCGCGGACCCTTCTTCCCCAAAGGTCACTCCACTAGTACGAATGTCGACGGGGAAATATTCCGGGTTTAGCCGCGCTCCGTTTCGTACACTTCGATGCTTTGCGCGACGCATTGGTTGCAAGGTGCGTCGCTTGGGACGCGAAGCAACCGTCTCGCCTCGAGTTAGAGCCCGGCGCGCATCGAAGCCGTCGGAAGATATGCCAGGACGCAGCGCGTTAGGCGACGTCTTCTTCGCGTTTTTCGGCGAGAACCAGAAGGCTGCGCGAGCTGCTTCCGAAGAACTGGCCGCGCGTGGAGAGTCCGCCTGAGACATCGATCACGCGGAAGCCCGCCTGGCGTAGCAAACGACCGATTTCGTGAAGGCTGTAGGCCCGCACCGAGATCTCCTGTTCCACCTGGCGGCCGTCCTCGAACACGATGGAGCGATGCGTGAGAATCCGACTGGTGTGGAAGTTGAAGTCCACCTCCTCGAGAACCACGCAGCCCGTCCCCTCCCACCACACGCGAACGGGCAGGTCGGACACGATGTAGTCGCGGTTCACGACGTCGAGAAGGAAACGCGCGCCCGGCTTGAGCGCGCGGCCGATTCGCTCCGCGACACGTAGGTTGGTCTCCTCGTCGAAGTAGCCGAACGATGTCAACATCGAATACGCGCCGTCGAACTGCCGCTCGAACGCCATCTCGCGCATGTCGGCGTGAACGAAGTTGACCGACAGCGATCGGCGCTGCGATTCGTCAGCAGCGCGAATCAGGAGCGGCAGAGAAAGATCCAGTCCGGTCACCGATACGCCGCGCTGAACGAGCTCGATCGCGTGGCGCCCGTATCCGCACGCCACATCGAGAACTTCCGTCCCAGGGCCGAGGCGAAGGGCTTCCATAATGAACTCGACCTCTCGCAGAGTCTGGTCGGGACGCATGAACGGCAGCGTCCGCAGATAGTCCTCATCGAATACTTCTTCGAACCACGGCTTCGACCGTTTGGGGCGCCGCGGCCGTTGCGAAAGCGCCTCGGGAAGAATCGGCAGCCCAGGCGGCAGCAACGGAGAGGAGATCTCCTCGCCGTCCGACGCACTGGAAGGAGCGATGGGCTCCGGGCCCGGCGTCTTGAAGTAACTTCCGGGAATCGGCGGCGGCGAAGGTCCTCGCGCCGACGCTGCGGCACGGGAGCTCGGGGACGAAACCGATTCGCCGTCGGAGCTGGTGTCGTTGCCGTCGACAACCTCGATGTGATCGTCGGCGTCGTCTTCGAGCACGGCCGCGGGCAGCGCGGCGACCTCGCCGGCAGGAACCGCTCGCGATTCTGTACTGTCGTGCGCGGGCGGGCTTTCCAGGGCCGCGTCGGGGAGGGCGCCAATCTGCTGCAGCTCAGGCGCCGGTTCGACCCCCGGCGGGGGGGTTGCGGGTTCCAGAACATCGCGAGTAGACGCGGGTTCGGGCGCCGGCGTGGGCTCGGCGATTTCAGTGCCGGCCGCGACTGCCGGCGCCGGCGTCATCGGGAGGTCCGGTGCGGCCGACCGAGACAACGATTCGCTGGTCAGCTCGGGGGGCGGGGTAAGCGGTCCAGAATCGAGCGCTCGCACCGCCGCCGCTTCCGCCGCGAGAGCCGACGCCTCGCTGGGGGCGTCGGGCCGGGCCCCGGGCATTGCGAACGGTCCGTCCTCGGGAAGCGAAGACAGCGCTTCCGGGAAAGCGCCCGCGCGCGGCACCTCGACGAGATCGCGCGGCACAGCCCCGACGGACGATGCCTCCGAGACCGGCATGGGAGATGGAGTCGTCGCGGCGGGAGATGGTGTGCGCGAGACCGCAGCCGGAGGTGGCGTGAGCGGTCCACCAATCGGGGGTGGTGTCAGGGCGCCGGTAACGGGGGGAGGTGTTAGCCCAACCCCGAGCGGGGGTGGCGCGGGAGCGCCGGCAATCGGCGGCGGCGTGCGGGAAACCGCAACCGGCGGCGGCGTGGGAAGACCGCGCTCGGGCTGCGGCGTAGCGCCAGCAACCGGGGCGGGCGCCGCCTCCCGGGCCGGCGGCGGAGTCGCCCCTGGTCGAAACGGGGCCGGGGTGACAGAGCGGGCCGCTCCCGGAGCGGGGGTCGCCGCTGACGATGGTACCGAAACGGGCGCCTCGAGCGTCTTCACCGGACCGGTGACGGGTAGGCCGCGCGGCTGGGTCGTGGTGCGACGACGCACGATGGGCGTCGAAAAGTCGCCGGTGCTGATCCCGATCGGCCCGCTGCGCTCGTGTGGAACCGAAGAGCGCACCCGCGAACCGATCGCCGCGTCGCGGACCTTGGTGGGTTCCCGGGCCAGCTTGGGAGGCGAGGCGACCGGCTCCGACGCTTCCGCGTCGCTGTCACCCGGCGTGCGGGACGAGCCGTCGCGTGATTTCGCCACCCGTTAGCCTCGAATGACGCGGCCGACGCCAGCGCCCATCTTGGTGGTGGAGCCCGCCGCCATCGCCGCCAGCTCGACCCGCCCCGGCTCGAATACGGCGATCGTCGTCGATCCAAGGTGAAACACGCCGAGCTCCTCACCGCGTCGAATCGGGATCGGCGCGTCGTAGCGACGGCTGCGGACGGCGGCGCGGAGAAACTGGGGGCGGTGCGTCGCGATCTCCTGATCGTAGGAGACGGTGATGTGGCCGACACCGACCGCGGCCACCATCACGACCGCGCAGCTGCCACCGACGTCCATTTCGATGAAGGTAACCAGCCGCTCATTCCGAATGAAGAGTCCGGGCTCGCGCCGGAGCGTCTCCGCGCCGACCGAGAACAACGTGCCGGGGATGTGATGCCATCCGACGACGCGGCCCGCAACCGGCGAGTGGACGCGGTGATAGTCCTTGGGTGACAGGTACGTGATCAGATAGGCGCCGCCCTCGAGCCGCCGCGCCTCGTCCTCGTTGCCGAGCAGGGTAGCGAGATCGAAGGAGATGCCCTTCGCCTGGATGAGCTTGCCCATGGTCGCGAGGCCGCACTCCACGACCGTTCCGTCGGCGGGCGAAACCACGCGACCCTCGGTCTCGTCGATCGGCCGCGCCCCGGGGCGCAGCCGACGGGTGAAAAAATCGTCGAAGCCCGAGTACTCGCCGACGGGCTTCTCGGCCTCGCTGACGTCGATGCCGTAGACACGCGCGAACCGCGACAGCATGGCGGCGCGGAGACGGGCCGGCAGACCGCGGCTGGCGCCCCAACCAATCGCTCCCGACACGGCGCGCTTGGGAACCATTCGCCACATCGAGCGCCGAGCCCGATCGCTGAAGGAGAGCGCACCCATCGAGGTTGTGCGGAGCGTTGCGGGCTGCCGCGAATCCTGAATCTTATTGCAGCCCACGCCCCCGGTCAAAGTCTCGTGGCGGCATAAGAAAACGCCGGGGGAACAGGCGTTCCCCCGGCGTGTCGAATGGTCAGAAACGGTTAGTTGTCGAAGTAGAGGGCGAACTCGTGGGGGTGCGGACGCAGGCGGAGGGCGTCGACCTCGTTTTCGCGCTTGTAGTCGATCCAAGTCGAGATGACGTCCGAGGTGAACACGTCGCCCTTGAGCAGGAAGGCGTGGTCACGCTCGAGCGCCTTGAGCGCCTCGTCGAGCGAGCCGGGCGCCTTGGGCACGTCCTTCGATTCCTCGGGCGACATCGCATAGATGTCCTTGTCGAGCGGCTTGCCCGGGTCGATCTTGTTCTGGATGCCGTCGAGGCCAGCCATCAACATCGCCGAGAACGCGATGTAGGGGTTGGCGGTCGGGTCGGGGCAACGGAACTCGAGGCGCTTCGACTTCGGCGACGCGCTGCCGATCGGGATGCGGACCGAGGCCGACCGGTTGCGCGACGAGTAGGCCAGGTTCACCGGCGCTTCATAGCCGGGCACGAGCCGCTTGTAGCTGTTGGTCCCGGGATTGGTGAACGCGCAGAGCGCGGGCGCGTGCTTGAGGATGCCGCCGATGTAGTGCAGCGCCATGTCCGAGAGCCCGGCGTACTTGTCGCCGGCGAACAGGTTCTTCTCGTCCTTCCAGACCGACTGGTGGCAGTGCATGCCCGAGCCGTTGTCGCCGAAGATGGGCTTCGGCATGAACGTCGCGGTCTTGCCGTGCTTGCGCGAGACGTTCTTGACCACGTACTTGTACCACATGGTCCAGTCGGCCATCGACTTGAGCTTGTTGAACTTCATAGACAGCTCGCACTGGCCGCCCGAGGCGACCTCGTGGTGGAACACCTCGACGGGAATGCCGAGGGCTTCGAGCGTCAGCGCCATCTCGGTGCGGATGTCGGTCAGCGTGTCGGTCGGCGGGACGGGGAAATAGCCGCCCTTGTGCGCAGGCTTGTAACCGAGGTTGGGGCTCTCCTCGCGGTCGCTGTTCCAGCGGCCTTCGATCGAGTCGACCATGTAACTGGAGCGGTTCGGACCTTCCGAGTAACGGACCTCGTCGAAGATGAAGAACTCGGGCTCGGGACCGAAGTACGCCGTGTCGCCGATGCCCGTCGACTTGAGGTATGCCTCGGCCTTGCCCGCGATGGTGCGCGGGTCCTTCGGGTACGGCTGCTTCGTGATCGCGTCGACGATGTCGCAGGTCAACGACAGGGTGGGCGTCGACAGGAAGGGGTCGACGGCGGCCGTGTTGGGATCGGGGATGAAGATCATGTCGGAAGCGTGAATCGGCTGCCAGCCGCGGATCGAGCTGCCGTCGAAGAAGTAGCCGTCCTTGAAGGTATCGACCTCGAGCTTGCCGATCGGCATCGTCGTGTGCTGCCAGATGCCGAGCAGGTCGATGAACTTGAAGTCGACCATCTTGGCGCCGTTCTTCTCTGCGAACTTCAAAACTTCAGCTGGAGTCATGTACGTTCCCCTGTTGCTTTGTGGTTTGGATTTCTCGTCGATACCAAGCTTCTTGCCGCGATCGGCGGCGCTAGAGGGCGTCTTCGCCGCGTTCGCCGGTGCGGATGCGGATCGCTTCTTCGACCGGCGTGACGAAGATTTTTCCGTCGCCGATGCGGCCCGTGCGCGCGACCGCGGTGATCGCTTCGACGACGTCGTGGACGATGTCGTCTTTGACGACGATTTCGATCCGGACTTTCGGGACGAAGTCGACGACGTACGCCGAGCCACGGTAGACCTCCTTCTTCCCGCCGGTTCGGCCGAAGCCCTTCACCTCGTACACGGTCATGCCCTGGACGCCGACCTCGCGAAGTCGGTCTTTGACGTCGTCGAGCTTGAACGGCTTGATGATGGCTTCGACCTTCTTCATGCGGGATTCAAGCTACTCCGACGATTGTTTCGCGCCGATTTCGAGGCAGTTAAATCGGCGTAACCGTCGGCGGTCAAGCGGTTTTTGCCCGCCATCGGCGACCGTGATCGCGACCGCGCGCTGGGAGATTGTTGCAGTAAGTAGCCGCACACTCGCGCTTCGCGCGAGTGCGGCTAGACCTTCAACGCGCCGACCAGCTCGCGGATGTCGCTGATGCCGTCGGCGGCGAGTCGGTCGGTGAGGTCGCGGACGATGTGGCCGGACGCGTCGGGGTCTACGAAGCTCTGGGTACCGACCTGGACCGTGGTCGCTCCGGCGAGGAAAAACTCGATGGCGTCGGTCGCGTCCTGGATGCCGCCGATGCCAGAGATGGGCAGCGGCACGCCGGCACGGTGCACCTGATAGACCATGCGCAGCGCGATCGGCTTGATGGCGGGACCCGACAGGCCGGCGAAGATGGTGGCGATCTTGGGACGCCGGGTGCGGGCGTCGATCGCCATGCCGGTGATGGTGTTGATGATCGATAGGCCGTCGGCGCCGCCGTCCGCGCACGCGCGCGCGAGCGCGACGATGTCGGCGGTGTTGGGCGTGAGCTTGATCCACAGCGGTTTTTTGACCACCGCGCGGCACGCGCGAACGAGGTCGGTGAGCACGCGCGGGTCGGTGCCGAATTCGATGCCGCCGGCCTTGATGTTGGGGCAGGAGACGTTCATCTCCAGCGCGTCGACGCCGTCGAGGCGATCGAGGCCGGCGCCACACGCGACGTACTCGTCGAAGGTCGCGCCGAAGAAGTTCACCAACACGCGGGTGCCGCAGCTGCGCAGGTACGGCAGCTTGTCGCGCTCGAAGCCCTCGACGCCGACGTTCTCGAGGCCGATCGAGTTCAACATCCCGGCTGCGGTCTCGCAGATGCGGGGGGTGCCGTTGCCGAACCTGGGCTTGGGCGAGATCCCTTTGGTGACGAGGCCCCCGAGCGCGCGCAGGTCGGTGAGCTGCTCGAACTCCTTGCCGTAGCCGAACGTACCGGACGCCGTCAGCACCGGGTTGCGGAACGAGACGCCTCCGGTCGTGACGGTGAGGTTGACCGCGGGAGCGGTCACGCCGGGCACTCCCCGGGGGTAACGGGCGGCGGCGGGTCGCCGTACACGTCGAGCACGTCGGCGGCCTCGAACACGGGCCCATTGCTGCAAACGTAACGGTAGGGTCGCGAGCGGGCCGGGATGGCGCAACCGAGGCATACCCCGATGCCGCAGGCCATTTGCTCCTCGAGCGAGATGAAGCAGGGAACGCCCTCGGCCTTGGCGAGCCGGGCGATCGCCCACAACATGGCGTTCGGGCCGCAGCCCATCACGCGCACGCGTGTGCCACGATGACGTTCGAGGCGCGCCTCGAGGGCGCGGGTGACCAGGCCCTTCGTCCCCGCGGAGCCGTCCTCGGTCGTGAGGTGGAGAGTAAGGCCCATCGCCTCCATCTCCTGGAGCAGGACGAGGTCCTTCGCGCCGCGACCGCCGTAGAGGATCTCCGACTGGGCGACCACGTGTCGCTCGGAGGCGAGCGCACCCTGCATGTACATGGGCGGCAAGCCCACGCCGCCGGCGACGAGGAGGTCGACCGTATCCGCGCGGGGCTCGGGGAAACAGGAGCCGAGGGGCCCGAGCACGTCGACTTCGGCGCCGGGGAGCGCGCGTTCCAGCAGAGCGGTGCCGCGTCCGACCGTCTTGGCGAGCACGTCGGCGGTGCCGGCTGAGGGGCCGACCGCCATCAGCGAGAACGCCCGCGGCAACAGCGGGTCGCGGCCCCACGCCCCCCGAATCATCACGAATTGCCCGGGCTTGGCGGTTGCAAGGCCGGAACAGTCCGTCAGCCGCAGTACGAAATACCCGCCTCCAAGGATCCGGTTTTCCGAGATCTTCGCTTTGAAGTACCGCACGTTGGGGAAACCGCGCTCTTTGTACCCCGAAGCTGCCGGATTTTCTCTCTTATTCTTGCAGGAGGAGGGATAGGTGTGCTAGTAGCCGAACTCTAAAGGGGCGGCGCTAATGGACTTCATGTTCGAAGACGAGGTCGACGAAGTCGGCTCCGACGTCGAGGCGTACTGCCCCAAGTGCAAGGGGGATACGACGCACGTCGTCATCTCCAAGTACGAGGACGAAATCCGACGGGTGCAATGCAACCCGTGCGGCGACGTTCACTCGTATCGAAAACCGCGTGGCGACGTCGAAGAGGACGTGCCCGAACCCATCGCCGCGAAGAAGCGCGCGATGATGAAGAAGCAGACGTTCGAGGAGTTCTTCGCGAAGCACAGCGATAAGAACGCCAAGCCGTACGAGTTCCGCGAGCACTACCACGAGAACGTGATCGTCACCCACCCCAAGTTCGGAAAGGGCTTCATTTCCGAGATCATGTCCGACGGGAAGGTGGAGGTGACGTTCAAGGACGCGCGGCGCGTTCTCGTTCACAACCGGAAGGACATGCCGGGACTGCCGCTCGCGGCCGAGGGTGACGGTCACCCGTCGAACGCCAAGGTCGGCAAGAATGGCAAGCTCGCCAAGGCTCCCAAGGCGCCAGCCAAGGTAGCGGCGGCCAAAGCAGAGAAGCCAGAGAAGGAGAAGCCCGCCCCGGCGCCCGCCAAGGCGAAGGCCCCGCCCGTCCGATCGCACGCCCCCGCGAAGACCTCGCCCGCCGCCAAGGCCGGCAAGGCACGCACGTCCAAGCCCGCCCGCCCGGTACGCGTCGCTTCGACGAAGCGCGCGCACGCCGGCGCCAAGGCCGGCAAGGCCGCAAAACGCGGCAAGAAGTAGCGGCCCGCGCGAAGGCGCAGCTCGAGCAACCGATCGGCGCAGCGAGAAGTGAGCGCGGGAGAGGCTCCCGCCTCCCACGTCTTCCACCGGCCGAGCCCGCTCAGGCCGTGAGCCGCCCGAGCAAGGCTCGCGGTCCAGGAGCTTGGACTCGCTCGCGACGCTCGCGCTGACTCAGCGGACGACGAGGACGTAGATGTCGTAGAGGGCATGGGTGTAAACGGCGACCGCGAAACCGCGGAACCAGAACACTAGGCCGAAGAAACCACCCGCGAGCACCCGGAACAGAAACACGCCGATGTGAAACGGGTCGCCGTGGGGCGGGATATGGTGCATCGCCGAGAACAAGATCGATGACACCAGCAGCGCGATCGCAAGCGCGACCCAGCGACTGAGCCCCACGACCTTCTCGAGCAGCACGACGACGCCGGTCATGATCCCGAGGCGGAAGACGGTCTCCTCGTAGACGCCGGCGCCGAGCGACATCACGAACCGGGTCACGAGACCCTGACTCGCGACCATCCCGGCATCGCCCCCGGCGAGACGGGGGGAAATCCCGAGCACGCGCGTCATGACGAACACGATGAGAGAGCCCATCGTGAGCGCGTAGATCGCGCTCTCGACCAGGACCGGGACCGCGAGCCGCGGATCGAAGCGCTGACGACGGCGGAGCACGGCGACGCCGACCGCGAAGGCGACGGTTATCGCGGCGGTGTACGCGAGGTAGGCCCCGACCCCGAGGCCGAGGTCGCGGAACAGGAACACGGTTAGGAAGTCAGCGCCGTTCAGAACCGGCAGGGTGAACAGAACGCCGACCTGGTAGATGAGGAAAAGCGGGAACACCAGCACCAGGCTGGTCAGCAGGTTGCGGGGATCGCGCTTGGTGATGGCCATGGGGTGGACCGTCAACTTTCGAGGGTCGTGGTTACTTCCCGGCTCATCTTCCCCTTGCCCGTCGGGTGCGGCGCTCGGGGGATACGCCGGATTTCTTCTCCAGCGCGGCGATGGCGTCGGCGAGCTCGGTCTTCATGCAGCTCGTGTCGGAGGCGCCCCAGCTGAGGGGGCCCATGCGGCGGCCGCGCAAGCCGCGCAGCGCGGGCAGCGCGCGCACGTCGGCGAGGTCGTTGAGGCGTTCGACCAGCACCTTGCGCTCGTCGCACGAGGTGGCCTTCTTGAGCTCGAGCATGGCGAGCGACACGCGATCGACGCGTTTGCCCTGGCCGAAATCGTCCAGTGCCGCGGCGGCGCGGCGGCGGCGGACGAGGTCGCTGCCGTCGTTCGCGACCTTGACCAGCAGGTCGGCCGCGGGCGCGCCGATGCGCTCGATGACCAGGTCCAGCGCGGCGTCGGCCTGCTTCGGCTCCGAGAGCATGGTGTCGACGTGGTTGAGGAGCACGGGATCGCCGCGGAAGCCGGCGTCGCGCGCGATCGCCTCGCGATAGTGCGAGAGCGCCTCCTCTCGCTTGTTGTCGGCGTAGGCCACCCGACCGAGAAGGTAGCGCACGCGACCGTCATCGGGGCGTTCGGCGAGCGCCTGCTCGAGCACGCGGCGGGAGCCGGCGGGATCGCCGTCCTCGAGCAACGACTCGGCCTTCTTGAAGCGCTCGGCGAGGTCGCGGGTCGGCGGCGCGGGACGCCGCGCGGGAGCGACGAGCGCCGTCGCGTGCCGACCGCCGCGCTTGATGAAAACGCCGGCGGCTACGATCGCGGCGAGCCCAGCGCCCGCGAGCGCGAGCGTGCGGCGTGAAGGACGCCTGCGCACACCAGCGCGGCCCGCGTTCGCGCCCGTCGCGATACGCTTTGCGCCGCTGACGTCCAGGATTGTGGCGTCGGTGCCGGGTGCGATCGTGGTCGCCGAGTGTTCGGCGTCGTCGAGCGCCTGCAAGAACGCGGCGGCCGACGCGAAGCGGTGCTCGCGTGATTTCTCGAGTGCCTGCAACACCGCCTGCTCGAGCGGCACCGGCAGCTCGACGCCCGGGTTGGTGTCGCGGATCCGAGGTGGGGCGTGCGACAGGTGCATGGAGATGATCTTGACCTTGTCGGCGGACTCGAACGGGCGACGGCCGGCGAGCATCTCGTACATGATGACGCCGGCGGCGTAGATGTCGGCGCGCGCGTCGACGCCTTCCCCGAGCGCTTGCTCGGGGGACAGGTACTCGGGGGTGCCGAAGATGACGCCCGCCTGGGTGAGCGCCTCGCGGCCCGACTGCGGCTCGGTCACCTTGGCGATGCCGAAGTCGAGGATCTTGACCACGTCTCGGCGGCCGTCGCGGTCGACCAGCATGATGTTGTCGGGCTTGAGATCACGGTGAACGATGCCTGCTCCGTGCGCGTGGTCGAGCGCGCGCAGGATCTGGCGCATGACGTGAAGCGCGCGGGAGGGGGGCATGGGGCCGCCGTCGATCGCTCGGGTGAGCGACTCGCCCGCCAGAAACTCCATCGCCAGGAACAGCAAGCCTTCGGGCGTGCGGCCGAAGTCTGTGACGGTGATGATGTTGGGGTGGTCGAGGCGGCTCGCGGACTCGGCCTCGCGCTCGAAGCGGCGGGCGAACTCGTCCTTGCCGCCGAGCTCGGGCAGCAAGACCTTGATCGCGAGATCGCGCCGCATCATCGTGTGCTCGGCGCGGTAGACCGCGCCCATGCCGCCGACGCCGAGGCGGCTGACGATGCGGTAGCGCTGGCCGACCACGGTGCCGACGAACGGGTCCTGGACGGGCGCGCCGCAGCGGGGGCAGAACGTGTCCTGCAGCTCGACCGGCGCGGCACACGCGGTGCAGCCAGCCACGGTCAGCTCCCCGCTCCGGTGACGAGCGCGACGACTTCCCGTTTGGGATCGAGGGCGCGGGCGGCGGCGCGAGTGACGGCGGCGGCGGTCACGCGGAGGAGCGCGTCGGCGCGGCGGCGATGGTCGAGCGGCGGGAGCCCCTGGGCCTCGTCGAGCGCGAGCGCGTCGGCGACGGCGCCCCGGGTCGCGAGCACGACCGCACGCGCGCCGCCCAGGTGGCGCGCCGCGCGCGCAACCTCTTCGGCCGCGGCGCCGGTGGACGCGAGCCGCGACATCTCGGCGCGGACGATCGCGACCGCGGGATCGATCCGGCCAGGCGCG
>WNGA01001167.1_pt1 | contig 67804 bp, 66 predicted proteins | sample 5400061 | NCBI WGS metagenome assembly WNGA01 (sample SAMN13153366, study PRJNA577476) | soil metagenome | isolation source: 100 cm soil or saprolite under grassland replicate 2 | place: USA:California | collected 2016-06-15
GCCCCCGGCACTATGCGGCCGCGGTCCTTGATGCGATACGCGTCCGCCACCGTGCTCGTCACGGCGCGCACCGCCTGCTCCAACGACATGTCCTGTCGCTCGCGCACCCAGTGGCCGAAGAGGTGCAGTCCGAAGCCCGCGTCGCAGAGAAAGGAGAGGTGCGCCCCCGCATCCGACAGCGCGACGGCCGCGCAGGGGTGCCGCAGGAGCTCCGAGACTTTCCTCTCGTCCGTGTTGAAGAGCCGGCAGTCGAACATGGTGTCGAGGTCGTCCTCGAGCCCGAGATCGAGAAAGACGTCCCATGGCTCGCGCTTCCGCTCTCGCGCCAGCTCGCCTATCGTCTTGCCCTCGAGCGACCGCAGCGACGGCTTCCCCACCTCCATCACCGTCAGGTAGTCCCAGTTCTCATTGCTGATGCGGTTCGGCACGCCGGGCTGTCCCATCTCGTGGATGAGCGCGCGGCGGAAGGACGGGTCCGCGAGGACCTGCCGGTAGCGCGACAGGTCGGGCGCCGTCAGCGCGGGCCGCCACGCCATCAGCGCCTCGAGCGGGTAGGGGTGGCGCAGTGTGAACTCCATGCCCAGCGGGAAGCAGCCCACCTGCGCCCAGAGCTCGCGCCCGCGCGAGCGCGCCTGCTCGATCTCGGCCAGCTCCTTGAAGACGCGCTGGGGATCGCCCGGGTCCACGAACATGGCCGCGATCATGACGGGCCGGCCGTTGGCGCCCGCGATCTTCTCGAGCCAGGCAATGGTGGAGGTCATGCCCTTGGTCAGCATGAAGACGCCGCGCCCGGCCTCGCCCAGCGCGCCCGTGAGCGCCAGCATCTCCTTCTCATCCGCGAGCCGCGAGGGCATGGGGATCCCGTTCTCGCCGTTGTGCTGCTCGAGCGTGGACGTCGCGAAGCCGATGGCGCCGGCCCGGACCGCCTCGAGCACGATGCGCCTCATCTCCGCGATCTCGGCGTCCGTCGCCTTCCTCCTGGCCGCGTCTTCGCCCAGCACATAGGTCCGCACCGAGGAGTGCCCGACGAACGACGCCACGTTCGGGACGATGCCGCGCCGCTCGATCGAGGCCAGGTATTCGGGGTAGCTCTCGAAGTCCCACTGGATCCCCGCGCGCATCGCCTCCAGCGACATGCCCTCGACGTGCGTCAGGTTGCGCATGATCACGTCGCGGTGCTGCGGCCGGCAGGGCGCGATGGTGAAGCCGCAATTGCCGATCACCACCGTGGTCACGCCCAGCGCCGTGGACGGCGTGGCGAAGGGATCCCACGTGAGCTGGGCATCGTAGTGCGTGTGGATGTCCACGATGCCCGGGGCGAGCACGAGCCCCTGCGCGTCCACCGTGTGCCTGGCAGCGCCCAGGTTCCGGCCGACCGCGGCGATCCTGCCGTCCGCCACCGCGACTCCGCCATCGAGCGCCGGGGCGCCGAGTCCGTCGATGATGCGCGCGTTGTCGATCACGAGATCGTGCACGTTAGGGAGCCTCCGCGTGGTGGCGTTCGTGTCCTCCGGTGATCCTGACGTGGGCGAGCCTAGTCTCGGGGCGTCGCGGCGTCAAGCGCGGCCGGGCCGCATCCACTGCCACACCCGCTCCGGCGTGATGGGCAGCGACCGTATCGTCGTGCGGAAGGGGCTGAGCGCGTCCTCGACGGCGTTGGCCACGGCGGCGGGACCCGGGATGGCGCCGCCCTCGCCGACGCCCTTGGCGCCCAGCGGCGTGAACGGCGACGGGTGCTCGAGCCGCTCCACTTCGATCGTGGGCACGTCGGTGGCCGTCGGCTTGAGATAGTCCAGGAAGGTGGAGGTCAGGAGCTGCCCCGCATCGTCATAGCGAAACTCCTCGAACAGCGCCGCCCCGATGCCGTGCACGGTCGAGCCGTGGACCATCCCTTCCACGATGAGCGGGTTGAGCTCGCGGCCGCAGTCGTGCGCGACGACATACTTAAGCAGCGTCACCACGCCCGTGCGTGGGTGAACCTCGACGAGACAGCAGTGCGCCGCGTTGGAGAAGACGAGCTGGGAGCGCACGCGTCGTTGGGCGTCGACGGGCGCCGCGAGCGGGTTCTGGTACGCGTGGCGGGCCTCGAGTCCCGGCTCTTCGCCCGGCGGAAGGCCCAGCACGTCGGCATACGCGATGCGCGCCAGCTCGGTGAAGGCGACGCGCCGGTCCGGCGCGCCCCGCACGGCCACGGCGCCGTCGCGCAGCTCGAGGTCGCTCGCGTCGATCTCCAGCCTGTGCGCGGCCAGCCGGCGGAGCTTGTCGGCCACCCGCCGGGCCGCGCCCACGATGGCCCCGACGTCGGTGACGGAGAACTTGTTCGAGTAGTTGCCCGAGAGGTAGAGCCACGGCGTCGTCGCCGAGTCGAACCCGCGGGCGACCGCGACGGCATCGGGCGTGAGCCCGAGCTCGTCGGCCACGATCTGCGCGATGACCGTCTCGTAGCCCTGCCCGCTGGACGGGTCGCCCACGGCGACGCGGACGTGGCCGTCCGGCTCCATCCGGACCATGGCGGCCTCGGCCGAACCCGACACGGTCCTCTTCCCGGTGATGATCTCGTACGAGGCGAGGTTGGTGCCCGCGGGCTCTATCGACGTGGCGATCCCGATGCCGAGGAGGCGCCCTTGGAGGCGCCCACGCGCCTGCTCCGCGCGCCAGCCCGCGTAGTCGAAGCGCTCCAGGGCCAGCCAGAGCGTGGCCGGGTAGTCGCCGCTGTCGTACTGCGCGCCAGGGGGCGTGGTGTACGGCATCTCCTGCGCCGTGACGTAGTTGCGCAGCCGGAGCTCGGCCGGATCGAGGCCGAGGCGCCGGGCGAGGAGCGTCATCGCGCGCTCGATCGCGAAGCACATGAAGGGCTTGCCGATGCCGCGGTTGGCGCCGCTCGGGCACTTGGTGGTCAGCACCGACCAGGCCTCGTAGCGGATGGCGGGGATGCGGTAGCCGTTGGCGATGTTCCCGAGCTTGATGAGGTTGTGCTGGGTCGGCGTGACGAGGTTCTTGCCCTCGTCGGCGACGTCGCGGACGGAGAGCGCCAGGAGCGCGCCGTCCGCCCGATACGCGAGCTCGACGTCCATGACGCCGTTGCACGCATGCATGAGGGCCGTGAGGTTCTCGATGCGGTCTTCGATCCACTTCACGGGCCGGCCCGCCGCCCGCGCCAGGAGGGCGCAGATCAGGAGATACGCCGGCCTCCGCTTGTTGCCGAAGCCGCCTCCGATGTCCGGGCAGGCGAGCCGGATGCGGGACTGCGGGACGCCCAGCGAGGCCGCGAGGATAGACATGGTCAGGCCGGGGCGCTGGTCATTCGTCCAGAACTCGAAGCTGTCGGTGCCCGCGTCGTAGGCGGCCGTGGCGCCGAAGGTCTCGAGCGGCGTCGAGGCGTAGCGCTGTATCGTGAAGCGCTCGCGGAGCACGCCGTGGGCCCGCGCCATGGCGGCGTCCACGTCGCCGTAGGTCAGCGTGTCGTGCCAGACGACATTGGTGCCGAGCTCCGGGTAGAGGAGAGGCGCGCCGGGGCGCATGGCCTCTTCCGGATCCACCACCGCCGGCAGCGGGTCGTACTCGACCTGGATCAGATCGAGCGCGTCCTCGGCCGTCGCGCGGTCCACGGCGGCGACCGCAGCCACGGGCTCGCCGACATGGCGCGCGCGGTCCACCGCGAGGCAGTAGTCCGACACGGCGGCGGTGGTGGGGATGAGTGGGCGGATCGGCCCTGAGAGGTGCCGAGCGTCCGCGCCCGTCAGCAGTGCGGCCACCCCCGGAAGCTCCGCGGCGCGCCGCGCGTCGATCGCGACGATGCGAGCGTGGGCATGCGGGCTTCTCAGGATCGCCGCGTGGAGCATGCCGGGGCGGCCGAGGTCATCGATGAAGCGGCCGCGCCCCGCGACGAGGCGAACGTCTTCCTTGAGGGGCAGCGGCGCGCCGACCCAGGGCCCGCTCATTTTGTCTCTGCCGCGTCGCCGCGAAGGGTCGCCGAGGCCAGGGCGACGGCCCTGACGATATTGACATAGCCGGTGCACATGCAGAGGTGCCCGGCCAGCGCCTCGCGGATCTCGCCGGGCTGCATCGCGTGCGTGTCGCAGAAGGCCTGCTGGAGCGGGCTCAGCCCCTCGGGCGGCGTCAGGCCCTCGACCGTCGTGACCGTGGCCCCGTCCAGCTGCACGGCGAAAAGCAGGCAGCTCCGCGCGCTGCGCCCGTCCACGAGCACCGTGCAGGCGCCGCACACCCCGTGCTCGCAGCCCACGTGCGTGCCGGTGAGCCCGAGGTCTTCACGCAGGAAGTCGGCCAGGGACCGCCGCGCCGCGATCTCGCGCTCGACCACGCGGCCGTTGACGGTGAGCCGGATCGACAGGCGCTCGGCCGGCGCGATCATGCGCGGCGCGCCCCGTCGAGACGCCCGAATGCCTGACGCACGGCGTCTTCGACCAAAACGGCTACCAGATGACGGCGATAGTCAGCCGAGGCGTGGACGTCATCCGGCGGATCGCAAGCCTCGGCGGCGGCAGCCGGATCGAGGGTCCCATTTCTGAGCGTGTCCTCCGCCGCGATGAAGCGCACCGGCCGGTCGCTCGCTCCGAAGCCCACGAGCCGCGCGGACTCGAAGCGCGCCGACGACCCGGACGGCCGACCGAGGTGCGCGGCCACGCCGGCCAGGGCGAAATCGCCCGCCCGGCGCACGACCTCGGCGAAGCCCCAGCCCGGCCCCTGCGGCGGGATCCGGATCTCGGTGAGAATCTCGTCGGGCGCCAGCGCCGTCGTCATCAGTCCGAGAAAGAACCGCGAGGCAGCCACCGTCCGGTCGCCTCGCGGGCCGTGGAGGACGAATTCCGCATCGAGGGCGACCAGCGCGGCCGGCAGCTCGGCGGCGGGATCGGCGTGGGCGAGGCTGCCGCCCAGCGTGCCCCGGTGCCGTATGGCCGCGTGGCCCACGTGACGGGCCGCCTCGGCGAGGAGCGGGGCCCGCAGGATCACGAGCGGAGTCTCCGCAAGCGCCGAATGGCGCACGAGGGTGCCGATCGCGAGACCGCCGGCGGGGGTCGCCGTGATGCCGTCGAGCCCCGGCACGCCGTTGAGGTCGACGAGCACCGCGGGGCGCACGAGACGGAGGTTGAGCATGGGCACGAGGCTCTGCCCGCCGGCCAGGATCTTGACGTCGTGATCGCCCGCGGCGAGGAGCCCGACCGCGTCGGCGAGGTGTCTTGGCCGCGCGTACCGGAACGGGGCGGGCTTCAAAAGAGGGTCTGAAGGAGAGTCGCGAAACGGAGCTAGTGGGGCCTGCGCGAGCGCCTGTTGAACTGTCCGAAACTCCCGATCCCGTCTTCTCCCGGGTAGCAGCGCGGATCGCCCACCACGATCGTGATGGGAGGCTCGACCGGCGGCTTGTCCATCTTGGGCTGCGGCAGGTCACGAAAATCCGGGACGGAGGCCGCGTCCGAAGTGACGCGACCTTGGGGCTGGGTCAGCAGCATGCGGATGTCGGGCGGTTGCTTGGCTTCTTGGCCGTAGACCACGGCGACAACCCCGACCCCCACCAGCACGACGCTCACCGCGAGGACGATCCTGGCTGAATTCACGATCCCACCTCCACCTACAATGACTCTATCCCTCGTCGCCCTTGTTGTCATTTATCTTCCCTGCCGTTATCAGCCCATCAAGAGCGCCCCCGGCACCTCGCGCCCCATGGTCTGAATCTGCTCCGGGCTTATGCCTTCCTTCTGGAGTCCCGCCACGAACACCTGGAGACCGTCGGCGGGCGTGGGATTGCCGGCCTGGCCGAGGTCGGTGCCGAGGACGAAGTGCTGGGCGCCCACGCTCTTGATGCACGCGGCCGTCACCGCGAGCGGCACGCGCGGCGAGTGCCGCATGAACTCGAGCGTCGCTTCCGGCCCCACCAGGAGGCCCAGCGCGCACAGCTCCATCTTCGCCCCCATGGCGGCCGCCTTATTCATCTGCGCTTCGTTCATGCCGACGACGTCGAACTGCGCATGGGTGACCACGATGCGCTCGCACCCCTCCTCGCGGGCGGCCGCGATGAGCGCCAGCGCCTGCTCGGCCGAGGCGTGCCCCGTGTGCGCGACCAGCCGCTGGGCGGCGCATATCTTGAGGATGTCGCGCACGACCGGGAGCACCGCCCCGCCCTCGTCCACCACGCGGATGCCCGCGGGCGCCGTGCCGGCGCGCCGCACGTGGTTGTCGGCGTCGAAGGTCGGGAACCACACGACGCGGCCGTAGCCGCCCTGCATCCGCCACATCCACTCCACGGCCTGCGGGTTGAGGCCGCCGACGGCGTTGTTCAGCGTGACTCCGCCGAAGATCTTCACCCCCGGGACGTGCTTGCGCGCGAGCCACGCGCGATCGGCGGTGAGGGTGACGTGGCTCTTGAACACCACCGCCTCCATCTGACGCGCGGCGGCCAGTGATGCCAACTCGTCATCGTCCACGGAGCGGCCGAAGACGTCGGGCGCGGCGTGCGTATGAAAATCGATCAGGCCGCGGATGGGACTGATGGGCGGTGGAGGGGGAGAGTAGCCCTGGACTCCAGCAGCCGCTGCTGGCTCGCGTGCCGTGCCCTCCCCGTGCCGACCGCGCGTCGCGGGCGCCGCCGAGCGGCCATGCCTGCGTGCCGCGGCGGCAGAGACGCACCCGCACCCGAGCGACGGCGTCACGTTCACAACGTCATGCCCCCGTCCAGGTAGAGCGTCTGGCCCGTCATGTAGTCCGCCGCCGCCGAGGCAAGGTAGACGGCCAGGAGGCCGACCTCGCGCAGCCGTCCCTCCCGCTTGAGCGGCACCGTCTTCTGCGCATTGCGGACACGCTCTGCATAGCCTTCGTCGCCCACGGTGACCGCGTCGGGGAAAAGCCCGGGCGCTATCGAATTCACCTGGATACCGTAGGGCGCCCACTCGAGGGCCAGCGCCCGCGTGAAGCCCACCAGCGCCGTCTTCGCGGCGGAGTAGATCGTCAGGTCCACGCCGCCGCGGGCGGAGGCGAAGGAGCCGACGTTGATGATCTTGCCGGAGCGACGTGCCAGCATGTGCGGCCCCACCGCCCGAGTGCAGAGCACGGCCTCTGTCAGGTTGAGATCGAGGATGAGGCGGTACTCCTCGTCTGTCAGCGGACCGGCCGCCTTGCCCTCGTGACCGGGCAGGGGCACCAGCGGCTTGCGGATGGAGTCGCCCAGGTTGTTGACGAGCACGTCGAGGGCGCCCATGTCCTTGAGGATCCGGGCTATCGCGCGCTCCACCTCGTCCGACTTCGTCACGTCCGCGACGAGGGGCACCACGCGCCGGCCCGTCGCCTTGGCGATGTCGGCGGCGAGGCCCGTCACGTGCTTGTCGGTCAGGCTGTTGATGACGACGTCCGCGCCGGCCTCCGCGAGGGCCTGGGCAATGCCCTTGCCGATGCCCCGGCCCGCGCCCGTGACGAACGCGACCTTGCCGCTCAGGTCGTATTCAGGGAGAGGCATCGCTACGGACAGACGCGCTCGATGAATTTCTGCGGCGCCCGCTCGCCCCACTGCGATCGCAGCCCCTCCTCGGCCGATATCAGGTTCGAGCCGTTCTTCGCGTTCAGCCGGTCCGTGTCCGACCAGTGCTCGTGCACCCGGCCCCACGGGTCCGACCAGTAGTCGTAGACCTGGCTTCCCAGGAGATGGCGACCGATCCCCCACATGTGCTCGTGGCCCATGAACACGTCGTCGATGTCCTGCACCTCGAACGACAGGTGGTTCAGCCCCGCGCGATTGTTCCGGATGCAGAAGAACGCGTGGTGATCGACGTAGGTCGCGCCCCGGTCGAACCGGTTGAAGGACCCGATGAGATTGTCCTTGCTGCCCTCGTAGACGTCGTCCGAGCAGATGAACCCGAGCGTCTCGCGGAACCACCGCACCGTCTCCTTGACGTCGGGCGCGGCCATCACCCCGTGGCCGATGCGCTTGACCCGCGAGGCGCCCATCGGCAGCCGCATGACCTGTCCGGCCCGCTTCAGCGCTTCTTTCCCCATGTTCAGCGGCTGGCGCTTCACCGGGATAGGCTTGAGCGTCTTGACCCCGTAGAGGACCTCGATCTGGTAGCCGTTCGGCTCCTTCAGCCGGACCCGTTTGCCGCCGCCGGGCTCGTCTAGCGATTCCACGCCGGAGGCCTCGGGCGCCTTCGCCACCCGCTTGAGGTCGTCCATGCTCGCCGCGTGGTAGCCGAACCCCACGAAGCCGGGGTCGCCCTTCTCCGTCACGTGGATGTGGTGCGCGGGGTCCGTCCCGCGCATGTAGAGCGCCGTCGGCGTGCGCTCGGCCCTCAGCATTCCGAAATTGGTCAGGAACTCTTCCGCCGCGTCCAGGTCCGGCGCCCGCAGCCGGCCATACGCGAGATCCGCCACCTTGATGAGTGCCATCGCTCTCTCCAGCGTCCTTCGGCGGTGAACTCCCATCGCGTCGCCCGGGGACCCGCTCCCCCGCGAGGCTACCGCGTCACAGGTTCTTTGAACACCCGCCCGGGCCGCCGGTCAAGCGGGAACCGCTTTGGGTCACGGGGCGGCTTCTCCCCGGCGCCATCGCTTGGCTCCGCCACCGGAGGCGGGGCTCGACCGGGGAGCGACCTCCGCACTGGGGCGGCGCTGGTACGGAGCCGAGTCCCCGGCTTCGCAGGCAAGTGCCCGGTTTCATGATCGTGTGCTCTGGCAGACAGGTTGCACAACGTATCGTCGGTCTCGACATCGAAAGGCAGGTGCGCCATGGCAAAGCGAATCCTGGTTCCGCTCGACGGGTCGGTGACGGCTGAAGCGCTCCTGGATGTTGTGGCGGATACGGCCCGCGGAGGTGGCGCCGCGGTGCGGCTGTTGCGCGTCGCGCCGCTGCTGAACAGTCTCGTCGGCGCCGACGGGCGGGTGGTTGCCTACGCGGACCAGGAGATGGAAAGAGAGGAGGCGGAAGCGCTGGACTATCTTCGCTCGGTGGAAGGTCGGCTCGCAGGCATTGATGTTGACTACATCGTGCGCTTCGGCCAGCCTCTGGACGAAATCCTCCGGGAAGCCGATGCTTTCAACGCCGACTTGATCGCCGTGGGCACGGCGGGCAGAAGCGGCCTTAGTCGGGCGATCCTGGGCAGCGTCGCCGAGCAGGTTGTGCGCAAGGCGGCGGTACCCGTGCTTCTCTTTCGGGCCGGCCGCTCAGCCCACTGAGCGAGAGACGCTCCCCGAGGGGCTGATACCGCTGATCTTCAGGGCCCTGGCCTGCGACTACGACGGCACCCTGGCGACCCATGACCAGATTGGCCCCGCCGCCCTGGAGGCGCTCGAGCGCGCGCGCGACGCAGGGCTCAAGCTCATTCTCGTAACGGGCCGAACCTTCTTCGAGTTGTTGCGCGTCTGCGAAAGGCTCGAGCTGTTCGACGTCGTGGTCGCGGAGAACGGCGGCGTCGTCTACGAGCCGCGCAGCGGCGCCCTCCAGGACCAGGCGCCCCCGCCGCCGCCGCATCTCCTCTCCGAGCTCGATCGCCGCGGGCTCGGGTATCAGCGGGGCCGCGTGATTGTCGGCCTCGCACGACAGGACGAGGCGGCGGCCCAGGAAGCGCTCGCCGCGGCGGATGTCAGCCGGGATCGGGTGTACAACCGCGCCAAGCTCATGCTCGTGCCCGAAGGCATCTCGAAGGGGACGGGTGTGCGCAAGGTGATCCGCGACCTCGGCCTGTCGTTCCACGATGTGCTCGCGCTGGGCGACGCGGAGAACGACCTCGAGTTCTTTGCCGCGTGCGGGTGGACGGCCTGTCCGGGAGATGCCATGGCACTCCTGCGCGAGCGCGCGGACTGGGTGTTCCCCGGTGAGAACGGCGCGAGCGTCGCCGGCGCCATCACAGGGCCCATCCTGTCTGGCCGGCTGCCGGTCCATCTCTCCCCGCGGCATCGCGTCGCCCTCGGTTGGGAGATGGGTAGTGCCGCTTCGATTACCATCCCCGCGCGCGGGGTAAACATCCTGGTGCAGGGCGATCCTCTCTCCGGCAAGTCCTCGCTCGTCGGAGCGATCGTCGAGCGATTGGTGGCGGAGCACTACGCGGTCTGCGTGCTGGATCCCGAAGGGGACTATCGCGTCCTCGGCGCGCTGTCGGGAGTGGTCTGTGAGGAGGTGGATGGGGTGGACGCGATGGCCCGCGCTGTCGCCCACTTCGACGCGAACCCAGCCGCCTGCGTCGTGGCGGACCTCTCCACGCTGCGACATCCGGACAAGGTACGCGTCATCGGCGAAGGTCTCGCGATGCTGGACAAAGTCAGGCGGCGTCACGGCCTCCCGCACTGGATCGTTGTCGACGAGGCGCACTACGTGCTCCACGGGCAGGGTGTACACGCGGAGGTTCTCTCGCCCGACATGAAGGGCTTGTGCCTTGCCTCGTACCGCTCGAGCTGGATCCGGCCGTCGTTGACGGCGCTCCCGGACGTGTACGTGCTGGCCAGGACCACGGACCCCGACGAGCTCGGCTTCCTGCGTGGCTGTTTCGATGGGCTCGGCGCGGACGGAGAGGCTATTGTCTCTGCCCTGCCCGGCTTGCCGGTCGGTCAAGTGGGCCCAGGCCGGCGCTTCATCTTCCGGACTTGCGACGGCCGCGAGGTCGGCTCCGCCGAGAACATCACCGGCTTCCTGCAGGCCCTCGATTCCGTCGATCTCGCCAGCCTGGATTGGCATGCCCGACGCGGCGACTTCTCACGCTGGGGGTGTGACGTCTTCTCGGACCCGGAGCTGGGACGCCAGCTCCGCAAGGCTGAGCAGCGATGGGTCCGGGGCGAGCTTGCGGACCTGGTAGAAAGCCTCACGTCCCCAATCGAGGTGCGATACGGCGTCTAGCCGCGAGGCCGGGGCGATGCCGCCCCACTGAGGCGGTCGCGCCCTCTCGGTACCTCGTCGTGCGGCCGACTTGGCGAGCCCGGACGGGTGTTTATGGCGCGCGACGGCCGGGCACCCCGATTGCACGATAGTCGAGCGACACAGCCGCGCCGGCAAGGTGGAGGAGGCAACCATGACCGCTGGCGACCTGATGACGCCGAACCCCGTTACGGCATCACCGCAGGCAAGCTTTGCAGAGGTTTGGGAGCTCATGCGGGATCTCGAGATCCGCCATGTGCCCGTGGTGGAGGACGGCGTCCTGGAGGGCATGCTGAGTGACCGTGATCTCGCTCGTCTCGACATGAGCCGCATGGTTGCGTTCGAAGGCGCCGATGTGTTCCGGCAAGAGCTCGCCACTCCCATCGTGAAGGTCATGAATCCCGATGTCATCGCGATCGAGCCCGAGACGGATCTGGACGAGATCATCGAGCTTCTGATCGAGCACAAGGTCGGTGCGCTGCCGGTGGTCCGGCTCGGCAGCCGCGAGGTGGTGGGCATCGTCAGCTACATCGACGTGCTCCGGGCCATTCGGGACGGGCTCGACGAAGCCGGGCAGGGTTGACCGTGAAGCTCGAAGGTAGGGGGAATCGGAATCGTGGAACGAAGGCGCCACCGGCCGGGAAGCGGCGAGCGGAGCGCCTCGCCGGGCGGGAGCCGGAACGCGGTGTCGGTGGCGAGCCTGCTGCTGCTCACGGAGGCGACGCTGACGGAGGCTCCCGAGAAGAGAGAGGAACCGGTGCCGCAGGGTCTGGAGAGCATGTGACGCACGAAAGCGCTGTGCTTCGGGCTCAGGACCAGACGTCGCGCGGAAGCGGCAGCCCTTCGAGGTCCGCGTCGGTCAGGGGCGCGTCCGCGCGCACGCTCATGCGCTCCAGGAACCAGTAGATCTGGCGCAGGTGCTGGGCGGCGTGCCACGTCGTGCGCTCCATGAAGTCGTGGGCGGTCTGCGGGCCGTAGTAGGTGCTGACGCCGCCGTCGCACCAGCCTGGCCGCGAGCAGTACGCGGCGAGGCGCCCTCGCACCGTCTCGCCGTAGCGCGCGACCGCCTCCCCGTCGGCCATCTCGACGGGCGCTTGCTCCTCGAACACGTGCTCGGAGAGATGGCCCTGCTCGCGAGTGTCGACGAAGGCCGCGCTCAGCCGGAAGACGTGGAAGCCCAGCTGGCGCACGGTACGGTCGCGCCCCGGCGCCTTCATGCCGAGATACTCCCGCGGAATCTGGCGGAGGGCGCGCTGGGTCCCGGCGAGCACCGTGTCGAGCCGCCGCGCCAGCTCGGGTGGCGCCAGCTGCTCGCGCTCCGCGTAGCGCGCTCCCACCAGCTCGGCGAGCGCCTTCGGGTTCCAGCCGTGGACCACGCGATCGCCGACGATGGTCGCCGGCACGCGCGGGACGCCGAACGGCGCGAGGTCGCGCCGCCGCTCGGGTTCGGCCTCGACGTCGAACGCCTCGAACTTCACTCCCCATGACGAAAGTAACTCTTTCGTCTTAGCGCAGGAGCTTCACCCCTGCCGGTAGTAGACGCGGGCGGTATCGATGATGTCCTCCCCCTGCCGGCCGGATCGTATCACGGCTTCCAGAGCCGCGGATCGAAGGAGAACGGCTTCGGCCGGCCGACGCGGATGCGCTTGAACTGCGCATGGAGTGGGTTCAGCAGGTAGTTCAGGTCCTCGGGAATGATGGCGGATGGCACGGCCAGAACGAGGGAATGCCTGGCCACGGTCCATCGCGTGCCGATCTCGGCCAAGCTCTCCGGCGGCGGGGTCGTGCGCCAGTTCGAAGCCAGCTCGGAGAACTTGATCCGCGTGATGGGCACGTCGTCCGGCATATCTGCCGGAATGGCGACCAGCGTATCCGGGGCCTCTTCCTCGTCGAAGTGCGCCAGGGTTTCCAGCGCGGCCAGCGAGAGCGACGACGACGTGTAGACCACTCGCGTGCCGCGGTGATTCCACCGTCCGCCGAACAACCGTGCGCCCTCGCCGTCAAAGTCGGTGCGGTGGGGCTCGGTGATCCGCCAGACTCGGATCAGCTGTAGACGCCGTAGTCGATCCGGCCCAAGATCGTCTCGACCTGGTCGGCGCCGAGGTCCGAGCTGAGCAGGTCGATTGGGATGGCGCCCCCGAGCGCCCGATTCGGCTTCTGGAGCCAACGGCCGGCCTTGTGATGGTTGTCCAGCACATCCTCGGCTTCGGCGGCCACCCTTGCCACGCGCACCAGCCGATCCGATTCGCTGGCCGAGAGCCGCCGCTCCTTCTTCCGTCGCGCCAGAGTGCGCGCCGGCAGATCGATCACCTGCGCCAGGGCGGCAATGGGGATCCCATACCGCTTCGCCACGGCCTCCAGTGCGGCGTACGGCAGGCCCACCCTCGCCCGATGGATGACTGCGGTGTAGTCCGACAGCCGCTCCTTGAGCACGTTCCGGCCGCCGAGACTCTCCGCGATCTTCGAAGCTGTGACCATCGTCGCCTCCTACAATCTGGCAGTTATCGTATCGCCAAATGGCAGGCATTGTCAATGGGATGGCGACGGAAGATTCCGCCTGGACCGGATACCCCTGCGAGGGGGATGGTGCCCGTGTTGATGCGGACGCCGCCCACGCACTCGAGGCGCTCCACGATGGCGACGCGGCGGCCCGCGCGGAGGCGCGCTTGACAAGGTCTCGCGGGGCCCAGCATAGTCGCGCCAGGAGGAACTTCCTATGCCTCGGATACCGACAGACGTCTCTTCACCGTGGATCTCACGCCGGACGGCCCTCGGCCTCTTCGGGGGCGCCGGCACGGCCCTCATGCTCGGGCCCTTGCTGGACCGCGGTGTCGTGCTGGCCGCCGAGGGGGTCAAAAAGAGCGGCCAGGTCGTCGTGGCGCTCTCGCAGGAGCCGACGGTCTTCAATCCCGCCCGGCCGCACATCGAGGTCGATCACGGCGTGCACTTCGGCCTGTTCGACAGCCTGTGGCGAACCGACGAGCGCGCGCAGTTCATCCCGAACCTGGCCACCGACGTCCCCTCCGTGCGGAACGGCGGGATCCAGAAGGGCGGGCTCGAGTACACGATCAAGCTGCGGCGCGGCGTGAAGTGGCACGACGGCCAGCCGTTCACGGCCAGGGACGTGAAGTTCACCCACGATCTGATCATGAACCCGAAGTTCGGGGCGTTCTCGAAGATCGGACACGACGTGGTCTCGAGCGTCGAGACGCCCGACGAGTACACGGTTCGCATCCGGTTGAAAGAGTCGTTTGCCCCGTTTCTCACGTCGTGGGGCGACACGTATATCGTGCCGGCCCATATCCTCGAGGGCGTGGCCGATCCGAACACCGCCGACTTCAACAGCAAGAGCCCGGTGGGCACCGGCCCCTTCAAGTTCGCGAGCCGGGTGGCCGGTGACCACCTGGTGCTACGGGCGAACGAGAGCTACCACGGGCAGGCGCCGACGCTGGAGCGCGTCATCTTCAAGTACATTCCGGACCTGACCGTGCTCTACACGCAGTTCAAGACGGGCGCGGTGGACGTGACCGGGCTGCAGGGCATCTCGGCGGAGTTCTATGGAGAAGCCAAGGGGCTGCCGGGCGTGACGGTCCACCTCCACGCGACGCCGTCGGTCGAATACATCTACTTCAACCACGGCAAGCCGCAGTTCAAGGAACCCGCCGTCCGCCAGGCGCTGTACGCGGGTCTCGACAAGCGGGCGATCATCGACCAGATCTACTACGGGATCCAGAAGCCGGTCGAGGGCTACCTGCCCGCCACGTCCTGGGCGTTCAACGCCGACCTGCCCAAGCAGGAGTACAAGCCCGAGAAGGCGAAGCAGATCCTCGAGGAGTCCGGCTGGAAGGTGGGGGCGGACGGGATTCGCGCCAAGGGCGGTGTCCGACTCGCCTTCACGAACTCCACCACCGCGGGGAACAAGCTTCGGGAGCAGACCCAGGCGCTCATCCAGCAGAACTGGCGCGCCATCGGCGTCGACATGCAGATCAACAACATGCCGGCCGCCGTCGTATGGGGCGAGTACTACGTCAAGTCCAAGTACGAGTCTCTCCTGGTTGGCATCCAGGCAACGATCGGAGACGATCCAGACTGCCTCAACCGCATCCACAGCAAGTACATCCCCGCGGAGACGGGCTCGGGGCGAAACGTCATGCAGTACAAGAACCCCCAGGTCGACAAGCTCCTCGAAGATGGTGTCCGCGAGGTGGATCGCGCCAAGCGCCGGCCCTTGTACCTCAAGCTCCAGGAGGTCATCCGCGCCGACCTGCCGTATCTCCCCCTCTTCAGCTACGTGCGGCTCGAAGGCGTCAAGCAGGGCATCGTGAACTACAAGCCCAACAGCAACACCCTCACCAACAGCTGGAACATGGCCGAGTGGGGGTGGAAGGCCTAGGCACGGCGTGCACCGGTACCTGCTTCGCCGCATCCTCCAGGCGCTGGTCGTGCTCGTGCTCGTGTCGCTCGTCGGCTTCTCGGTGCTGCACCTGGCGCCGGGAGGTCCGGCGGCGATCTACGCGATGACCCCGACGATGAGCGCGGAGGATCTCGACCGGCTCACGCGCGAGCTCGGGCTCGACCGGCCGGTGCCCGAGCAGTACGTGCGGTGGGTCGGCGGCGTCCTCACCGGCAATTGGGGCCGGTCGTACCGCGACGGACGGCTGGTGCGGGAGATCATCGTCGACCGCATCCCGGCGACCATGGTCCTGATGGTGAGCGCGTTCTCCGTGGCGCTGGCGCTCGGGCTCTTCACCGGGATCGTCAGCGCGGTGCGCCAGTACTCGCTCTTCGACCACCTGCTGACCTTCGGCTCCATGGTGGCGCTCTCCATCCCCACGTTCTGGCTCGGGCTCATGGCGATCTACGTGTTCGCGGTGCTCCTGGGTGTCCTGCCGCCGGGGAACATGGGCACCATCGGCGCGGATTTTTCCCTGACCGATCGGCTCCGCCACCTGCTCCTTCCGGCGGCGACTCTCGGCGTCGTGATGGTCGCGACGTGGAGCCGCTATACCCGCGCGTCCATGCTCGAGGTGATCCAGGAGGACTATATCCGGACGGCGCGCGCGAAGGGCGTGGCGGCGGGCGCCGTCATCCTCAAGCACGCGCTCAAGAACGCGCTCATTCCGCTGATCACGCTGGCGGGCCTTCAGCTGCCCCTGGTCTTCAGCGGCGCTCTGGTCACGGAGACGGTGTTCACGTGGCCGGGGATGGGACGGCTCTTCGTGGACTCCATCGGGTATCGGGACTATCCGGTGCTGATGGGGCTGCTGATGCTGACGGCGCTGCTCGTGGTCGTGGGGAACCTGCTCACCGACCTCATCTACGCCGCGGTCGACCCGCGAGTGCGCCTGGCATGAGCGACGCGCCCGTCCTGTCCCGTTTCGTCCGCCACCGCCCCGCCGTCGGCAGCGTGCTCGTCATCGCCCTCCTCGGGTTCGGCGCCGTCTTCGCCGGAGGGTTGCGTCTGCCCGATCCGATCCGGATCGAGATGGCGCACAAGTTCGCGCCGCCGCTCAGCAAGGGGCACGTGCTCGGCGCCGACGAGCTGGGCCGCGACGTCCTGAGCCGGCTGCTGCACGCCGGACGCATCTCGCTCACCGTCGGCGTGGCCGCCATGCTCGTCACCGTGACGTTCGGGGCGCTCATCGGCACGCTTGCCGGCTACTGCCGGGGCGTGGTCGATACGGTGCTGCTCCGGGTCACCGACGCGATGCTGTCCTTCCCGCCGATCTTTCTGCTCTTGGCGCTGGCGGCGTTCGTGCGGCCGTCGCTCGCCTCCATGACGCTCATCATCGGCGTCACCTCCTGGATGGACGTGACGCGCATGGTGCGGGGGCAGATGCTCGCCCTCCGCGAGCGGGAGTTCGTCCAGGGGGCGCGCGGGCTGGGTGCCTCGGGCGGGCGGATCATGCTCCGCCATCTCCTGCCGAACACGGTCGGCATCATCGCCGTCGCCGCCACGCTGAGCGTCGCCCGGGCGATCCTCCTCGAGTCCTACATCAGCTTCCTCGGATATGGCATCCAGCCGCCGCTGGCGAGCTGGGGTAACATGCTCAACAACGCGCAGAGCTACTTCACCTCCGCGCCGTGGGTGGCCATCTTTCCGGGGATCACGATCACCCTGGCCGTGACGAGCTTCAATTTTCTCGGGGACGGCTTGAGAGATGCTTTCGATCCGCGGCACGTGATGTCGCCGAGGTAGGCGACTGACACGAGCCCGTGATGAGGAGGAAGCGATGAGCCAGACGGCGGACGTGGTGGTGATCGGCGGGGGCGTGAACGGAGTGAGCGTCGCGTACGCGCTGGCGGCCCGGGGCGTGAAGGCCGTGCTCGTCGAGAAGGGTGCGCTCGCCAGCGGCGCCTCGGGGCGGTCGAGCGCGCTCGTCCGGATGCACTACACCAATGAAGGGGACGCCAGGCTGGCCTGGGCGAGCTTCCCCGTGTTCAGGAACTGGGCGGAGCTCATGGGCGGGCCTACCGTCTTCACCCATACCGGCTTCGTGAACGTTGTCACGCCCGAGTTCGCGGACCACCTCCGGCGAAACGTGGAAATGCTGAAAGGCATCGGGGTCAACACGACGGCGATCTCGGCCGCGGAGCTCAAGGAGCTCCAGCCCTTTGCCAATGTCGACGACATCGGGGCGGCGGCGTACGAGCCGGAAAGCGGGTACGCCAATCCCGCGGAGACGGTGGAGGGCTTCCGCCGGCGCGCCACTGAGCTTGGCGCGCGCGTCCTCCAGTGGACGGTGGTGACGCGCGTCGTCCGTCAGGAGAGCCGTGTGACGGGCGTCGAGACGTCGGACGGGCGCATCGACGCGGGCAGCGTGATCGTGGCGGCCGGCGCGTGGTCGCGGCGCCTGTGCGCGGAGATCGGCCTCGAGCTGCCCGCGCGGCCGAAGGCCATCGACACGGTGGCCGTGACGCGTCCGCCGGAGCTTGCCAAGGGACACATGGTCTACATCGACAATGTCCTGGGCAACTACTTCCGGCCGGAGAGCGGCGGCTTGACGCTCGTCGGCGTGCCGTGCCAGGAGTGGGACATCGATCCGGACACGCTGCCGACCGGCCTGCCGCCCGAGGCCGCCGGCATCGGCGCCCAGCTCCTGACGCATCGCATCCCGGCCATGGAGCGCGCGACCCTGTCCCGCGGCTACCGGGCGTTCGACGGGTACAGCGCGGACCGCCACGCTATCCTGGGACGGGTGGACGGCATCGACGGGTTGTACCTCGCGACCGCCTTCAGCGGCTCCGGATTCAAGATCGCGCCGGCCGTGGGCCTGTGTATGGCGGAGCTCGTGACGGAGGGGCGCGCCAAGACGGTCGACATCGAGCCCTTCAGCATCAGCCGCTTCGCGGAGGGCCGCACGGTCGAAGGCCCCTATCCCTACGCGATGCGGCCGGACTACATCGATCCCAAGTCGGCGGAGGTCGCCTGACGCCCGCAATGGGGGTCGCGATCGACCGGACAAGTATCGAAGCGACTCATGCCGTCATCGAGCCTTACGTCCGTGTGACCCCGGTCGTGGAGGTCAGCGGCGGGGATTTTGGACTTCCGCCCTTTCCGCTCACCCTCAAGCTGGAGCAGCTGCAGCACTCGGGATCGTTCAAAGCGCGCGGCGCGTTCGCCAATCTGCTCGGACGGAAGATCCCGCAGGCGGGCGTGGTGGCCGCCTCGGGCGGGAATCACGGCGCCGCGGTCGCCTATGCCGCCATGCGGCTCGGCATACCGGCGAAGATATTCGTGCCGACCGTCTCTTCCGCGGCAAAGATCGACAGGATCCGCGGCTACGGCGGGGATCTGGTCGTCGGGGGCGAGCGCTATGCGGATGCCCTCGCTGCCAGCGAGGCATGGGGGAGACAGTCCGGCGCATTGCCGGTGCACGCCTTCGATCAGGTGGAGACGCTGCTGGGCCGGGGACGATAGGCATGGAGCTTAGCGCGCAGGCTCCGGCTCTCCACACCGTGCTGGTGGCCGTCGGCGGCGGCGGTCTGATCGGCGGAATCGCGGCCTGGTATGCCGGGAGAGTCAGGCTGGTCGGTGTCGAGCCGGAGGGTGCTCCGACGCTGACGGAAGCGCTCAAAGCGGGCCGGCCCGTCGACGCCGATACGGGCAGTATCGCGGCGGATTCACTCGCGCCGCGGCGCGTGGGTGATCTGATGTTCCCGATCGCTCAGGCGCACGTCGATCGCGTGGTGCTGGTGAGCGATGCGGCCATTCGGCATGCTCAACGTGCGCTGTGGACTTCGGTGCGGGTCGTCGCCGAGCCGGGCGGAGCGGCCTCTCTTGCGGCGCTACTCTCCGGCGGATACACCCCCGCTCCTGGAGAACAGGTGGGGATCCTCCTCAGCGGCGCGAACACCACCGCCGTCGCGTTCGAAGAGTCCTAGTACTTCTCCCCGGCCCCACCACCACCGAACCCGAAGCAGACGGAGACGAGCATCCGTCGCGCCACACGGTCGAAGAACGTGGCCTGGTCGCCGGAGAGGACGTTGTCAGCTCTCAGGCGGGCGATCGCATGGACGACGTCGGGATTCATCCGTCGCCCTGCCTCAAAGCCGCGAACGAGGCGGCTGGGTCAGATGACCCCGTCGCGCCGGAGCATCTCGAGCTCCGCGCTGCCGTAGCCCAGCAGCTTTCCGTAGATCTCCGCGTTGTGCTCGCCGAGGAGCGGCGCGCGCGTGAGCTGGGTGGGCGAGTCCGACAGGCGCACGGGATTCGAGGGCATCGGGTAGGCGCCGCGCGTGGGGTGCTCGAGCTCGGCGATCATGCCGGTCTTGCGCAGGTGGGGGTCGGCCAGGATCTCCGTGGAGTCGAGCACCGCGCCGCACGGAATGCCGGCGGGCGCCAGGATCTCCAGCACCTCGTGCTTGGTGCGCTTCTCCGTCCAGGCCTCGATCATGTCGTCGATCTCATCGACGAACTGGACGCGGTCGCGCCGGTCGGCGTAGCGCGGGTCGTCGCCCAGCTCGGGGCGGCCCAGGATCTTCGTGAGCGTCTTCCACATCTCGACGGTGGCGAGGTGGATGAAGACGTAGTCGTTCGATCCGAAGGGCCGGCAGCGGTAGATGTTCGAGGGCGCCGCGTTCACCGAGCGGTTGCCCTGACGCGGCACGGGCTTGCCGGTCGCGTAGGTGTCGCGCAGGTGGATGCGGAGGAGACTCACCACCGCGTCCTGCTGCGCGACCTCGACCTGCTGCCCCACGCCCGTCGCCTGGCGCTGGATGATAGCCGCCAGGATGCCGATCGCCGTATGCAGGCCGGCGCCGGTGTCGGCCAGGCCGCCGATGGCCTTGGTCGGCGGGCCGTCCGGCGAGCCCGTCATGCTCATCGCGCCCGCCATCGCCTGCGCGATCCACTCGAAGCTCTTGTAGTCCGAGTACGGCCCGCCGCTGCCGAATCCTTTCACCGACGCGCTGATCAACCGGGGGTTCAGCGCGTGGAGCGCCTCCCAGCTGAGCCCGAGCCTGTCCATCGCGCCCGGGCCCATGTTCTCCACCATGACGTCCGCGCCCTTGACCATCTCCTCGAATATCGCGCGGCCGCGCGGCGACTTGAGGTTGAGCGTGACTCCCTTCTTGCACGAGTTGAGCAGCAGGAAGAACCACGCGTCCTCGCCGCGCTTGTCGGAGAGCGCCGTGCGGCCCGGCTCGCCCGACGGCGGCTCGATCTTGATGACCTCCGCCCCAAGCCACGCCAGCATCTGGGTGCAGCTCGGCCCCGCTTCGTATTGCGTCAGGTCCAGAACGCGGATCCCGTCGAGCGCCTTCGGCATCGTCGCGGCTCCTAGGTGGTGTACGCGGAGAAGCGCACGGTCTGCGCGCGCGCCTTGTCGTCGGTGATGACGTTGACCACGGCCGGCTTGCCGGAGGCCCACGCCCGCTCGAGCGCGGGCCGGATCTCGTGCGGCTTCTCGACGAACTCGCCGTGGGCGCCCAGGTCCTGTGCGAGCTTGTCGTAGCGCGTGTGCCCGAGGTTCCGCCCAGGCTTGGGCAGCGGGCGCGTCCACGGCGCGTTCGCCGTCCACCCGCCGTTGTTGCTGATCACGACCACCACGGGGATCTTGTGGCGCACCGCCGTGTCGATGTCCATGGCATTGATGCCGAAGGAGCCGTCGCCGTGGAGCACGACCACCTGGGCGTCGGGCTTCGCCACCTTCGCGCCGACGCCGAAGGGCAGACCCACGCCCATGCAGCCGAAGGCGCCGGAGTTCAGCCGGTGGCCGGGTACGAAGGTCGGGATGGCCTGGCGGCCGTAGTTGAGGATCTCCTGGCCGTCCACGACCAGGATCGCGTCGCGCCGGAGGAAGTCGCGGATCTCCTTGCAGAGGCGCAGCGGGTGGGTGGGGGTGGCGTCGCTGGACATGGCCTTGTCCATCTCGGCCGACTTCTCGCCGTCGAGGACGCGGAGCTTGCCGGTCCAGGCCGCGAAACGCTTGGGGTCGATCTTGCCCGCGGCCTCGGCAAGGAGCTGCTCGAGCACCGCGCGCGCATCGCCCGCGATCGGCACGTCCGCGTTGCGGTTGTGGCCGAGCTGGGTCGGATTGATGTCGACGTGGATCACCTTGAGGTCGGCCGCGAAGCGCGGCGGCCGGCCGAACTGGATCATCCAGTTGAAGCGCGTGCCCACGGCCAGCACCACGTCCGCCTCGGTGAAGGCCTTGCTCCGCGCGTTGAGGAAGGCCAGCGCGTGATCCTCGGCGATCAACCCGCGCGAGATCGGCGTCGTGTAGAAGGGGATTCCCGTCGCTTCGACGAAAGCCTGGAGCGCGGCCGCGCCGTCCGACCACCACACGCCGCTGCCGGCGATGACCACGGGGCGCTCGGCCTTGGCCAGGAGCTTGATCGCCTCACGGATGGCGCCAGGATCTCCGAGGGTGCGCGGGGCGGGTCGCCACGCCGGGGGATAGACGAGGCTCTCCTCCTCCACCTTCTCGCCCAGCACGTCGCCCGGCAGATCCAGATAGACCGGTCCGGGCCTGCCCGTGGTCGCCTGGCGGAATGCCGTCGCGACCATGTCGGGGATGCGCCTGGCGTCGTAGATCCGCTCCGCCCACTTCGTGACGGGGCGGAAGACGGCGACCTGGTCGATTTCCTGGAAGGCTTCCATCCCGAGAAAGACCCGCGGGCTCGAGCCGCCGATGGCCACCACCGGCGCGGCGTCGGTGAAGGCGTTGGCGACCCCCGTCAACAGATTCGTGGCGCCGGGTCCCGAGCAACCCATGCACACGCCCGGCCGTCGTGTCACGCGCGTCCAGGCGTGCGCCGCGAGCGCCGCCGCCTGCTCGTGCCGGTGGTCGACCGCGCGAATGCCGAGCGCGATGCAGGCCGCCTCGGTCTCGAGCATGGGCCCGCCCATCAGGTAGAAGAGCGTGTCCGTGCCCTGCGACCGGAGGGACTGCGCCAGCACTTCCGAGCCCGTGATCGTGGCCATGGTCGGTCCTTTCCGGTTCCGGGACGAGTGCGCGACAGGGAGAGAATGTAGCATCTCACGGGCTCTTTTGCCCGGCTACGGCGCTCCGTACGGCTGGGGCTTCAGCACGCTGCTGCGCCTTGGCGCCACCGACGCTGTCTCGCCACTGGCCGTCCCACAGGCCCGCATCCCCATGGCTGATCTGCTGGCCTAGTCCCTTCCTTTCCAGGGCCCCGTGATGAGGCGGGCCCCACGGCGCCAGGTGACGTAGGCCCAGGCCCATTCGAACAGCACCAGGAAGCGGTTGCGGAAGCCGATCAGGGAGATGATGTGCACGAAGAGCCACGCGAGCCATGCCGGGTATCCGGACAGCCGGAGTCGCCCCACTATCGCGACGGCGGCGGCCCGCCCGATCGTGGCCATGCTGCCCCGATCGCGATAGCGGAAGGGCCGGGTCGGCAGCCCGTGGAGCCGCCGCAGGACATTGGCCGCCGCCGCGCGCCCCTGCTGAATGGCCACCGGCGCCAAGCCGGGCAGCGGCACGCCCGTCTGGTGCAGGAACGCGCACATGTCGCCGATGGCGAAGGCTTCCGGATGTCCCGCGATGGAAAGATCCGGCTCGACCAGGACCTGACCGGCTCGGCCGAGGGGCGCGCCCAGCGTCCGGCAGAGCGGCGCCGCGGCGACGCCGGCGGCCCACAGCACGGTGCGGGCCCGGATCTGCTCACCGCCCAGCCACACCGCGTCCGCGGTCACGCGCGTGACAACCGCGCCGGTGCGCACCTCGACGCCGAGACGGCGGAGCGCGTCCGCCGCGCTGCGGGCCAGCGATTCGGGAAAGCTCTGGAGAATGCGCGGCCCGCCCTCGAGCAGGATGATGCGCGCCTCGGTCGGGTCGATGAGGCGGAAGTCGCGGGCAATGCTCTGGCGGGAGATCTCGCCGAGGGCGCCCGCCAGCTCGACGCCCGTGGGCCCGCCGCCGATGACCACGGAGGTGAGGAGCGCCCGCTGCTCGGCGCCGTCATGCTCGCGCTCGGCCGCCTCATAGGCCAGGAGCACGCGGCGGCGGATCTCGAGCGCGTCCTCGAGCGTCTTGAGTCCCGGGGCAAATATCTCCCACTCGTCGTGGCCGAAGTAGGAGTGGCTGGCCCCGGCGGCCAGGATGAGGGCGTCGTAGCCTATCTCGTCCCGATCGAGCGCGAGGCGGCGATTGGCGAGGTCGACGCCTTTGACCTCGGCGAGGAGCACCGTGATATTGGCGGCCTTGCGCAGGATGGAGCGGAGGGGCGTGGCGATGTCGGATGGGTTGAGCGCCGCGGCGGCCACCTGGTAGAGCAGCGGCTGGAAGAGGTGATGGTTGCGCCGATCGAGCAGCGTGACCCGGACGGGCTTGTCCGCCAGGGCGAGGGCGGCGTACAGCCCACCGAAGCCGCCGCCCACGATCACCACGTGCGGAAGCGCGGCCCGGGGGACCATGGAGGTATGTTGTGCGGCTGCGCGCTCGCGGTGTCAACACCGCCGGCGCTCGAAGACTGTCTACCGCGAGGCGGGGATGCTCCGGTTCAGCATGTGGGATTCGAGGACCGCGTCGAGCTCCTGGAAGCTGAAGGGCTTGGTGACGTAGTCGGAGGCGCCGAGCTCGAGCGCCTGCCGCGCCGTCTCGAGCTGCTCGACGGCTGTGACTATGATGACGCGCGAATCCGGGGAGATCGCCTTGATGCGGCGGAGCGTCTCCATCCCGCCGATGCCGGCCATCAGAAGGTCGAGCAGCACGATGTCCGGGCGGTACTCGGGCATCCGCGCCAGGGCCTCTTCGCCGTCGGCCGCCTCGAGGACCTCGTGGCCTTTGTCCCGGCAGTGGTCGGCCAGCAACTTCCGCATCTCGATCTCGTCGTCGGTCACCAGCACCCGCGCGCGGACGGAGGGCTTCCACTCCGCGGTCGACTTCGCCGCGAGCGTCAGCGGAGCCGGCGCCCCGGCGAGCTCCAGCGCCTCCAGGAGGTCGCTCAGGTTCAGCGGCTTGGTCAGCGCGGCGGTGACCGTCAGCCCGGCCTCGGTGACGAGATCGAGCGCCGTGTCCACGCCGCTTATGAGAATGACGGCGATGTCCGGCTGGAGCGCCTTCATGCGCGCGAGCGCGCCGAGGCCGCCGAGCTGGGGCATGAAGAGGTCCATGACCACGACCCGCGGTTTGTACTGCTTGACCTGAAGGAAGGCCTCCACACCGTTGGCGGCGGTGAGGACGTCGAAGCCCTGGATGGTGAGGAAGTCCGTGAGGAGCTCCAGCACCAACGGGTCGTCGTCCACACAGAGAATGCTCTGCAGCTGCGTAGTCATCGCGAAATCCCCCTCGGTAAGGAAGGGTTGCATTCGACATGCCACGGCTCACCGACGGGTGCGCCTCGACTATCAGACCGGAAACGCTCACTAATTCAGCGCCAGGACCGTGTGTTCCTGCCACTTCTACGCGGGACCCGGTGACCTTCCCTGTCACAGCTTTGGGAGCATAATTCGGGGATGCAGCGGGCGGGCGGTCACGTGCTGTACTCACCCTCGGATCTCGGCAACTTCGTCAAGTGCGAGCACCTGACCCAGCTCGGGCTGGCCGTCGCACTAGGCGAGGCCACATGTCCGAGCGCCGAGAACACCTTCGCGGAATTGCTTCAGCGCAAAGGCGCGGCGCACGAGCTGGCCTTCGTCGAGGCCCTGCGTGCCGGCGGCCACGTGGTGGTCGAGGTCGGGCTGGGCGAGGGACGCAACTGGGAGGCCGCGGCTCGGGCGACCGAGGAGGCGATGCGGGCCGGCGCGACGTACGTCTACCAGGCCGTCTTCGTGGCGGATGGCTGGCGCGGGATCGCGGACTTTCTCGAGCGGGTCGAGCGGCCTTCCGCACTCGGTGGCTGGAGCTACCAGGTGCTCGACACGAAGCTGGCCCGGCATCCGCGGCCCGAGCACGCGCTCCAGCTCTGCTTCTACAGCCAGGCGCTCGGGCGCGTCCAGGGGCTCGAGCCCGACTTCGCCTACGTCGTCCTCGGCACCCGGGAGCGCTTCAGGATCCGGCTCGCGGACGTCTCCGCCTACTATCGCCGTGTGCGCCGGCGCTTCGAGGCCGCGGTCACGAACCGTTCACAGAGCGCGCCGTACCGCTGCGAGCACTGCGAGGTTTGTGACTTCCTGGCGATCTGCGAGGAGCGGTGGGAGCGTGAGGACCATCTGATACGCGTCGCCAACATCCGGCGTGACCAGATCGGAAAGCTCGCGATCGGTGGAATCACCTCGCTGACGGCGCTGGCCGAAGCGCGCCCAGGCACCGCGATCCCGAGGTTGGCGCGGCAGACCTTCGAGGGGCTGCGCGAGCAGGCGGCGCTACAGCTCCAGAGTCAGCACTCCGGGAAGATCGAATACCGGGAGCGTCCGGTCGAGCTCGGGCGCGGCTTCGAGGCGCTCCCGCCTCGGTCGCCGGGCGATATCATCCTGGACCTCGAGGGCCACCCCTTCTTCGAGCCCGCGCGGGGGCTCGAGTATCTCTTCGGTGTCCTCACGCTCGACGGCGCCGAGCCTCGCTACGAGGCGTTCTGGGCGCCCGACCGGGCAGGGGAGCGCCGCGCGCTCGAAGCGTTGGTCGATCTCGTCCACGAGAGGCTGACGCGGTATCCCGATCTCCACGTCTACCACTACGCGCCGTACGAGCCGAGCGCGATCAAGCGCCTGATGGGCGAGCACGCGACGCGCGAGTCGGAGGTGGACGATCTGCTCCGGCGCAAGATCTTCGTCGATCTCTTCGCGATCTTCCGCCAGGCCCTTCGAGCGGGGGTGCGGAGCTATTCCCTCAAGGAGCTCGAGGCCCTGCTCGGCTTCGCGCGCACCGCGGCCGTCCGGTCCGGAACGCAGGCCGTCCTGGATTACGAGCGCTGGCTCGAGAGCGGGGACGCGCGGATCCTCGCCGACATCGCCACGTATAACGAGGAAGACTGCCGGGCCACGCTGGGACTTCTCGACTGGCTCCACCGGGTGCGCCCGCCGGATCTGGCCTGGCCGGAGCCGCCCACGCCACGGGCGCTCTCGGAAGAGACCGCTGAAGCCATCGACGCGCGCCACCGGCTCCGCGAGCAGCTCGTGGAAGGCGCCGAACCTGGGTCACCGCGCTGGCTTGCGGGTGAGCTGCTGGAATACCACCGCCGCGCCGCTCGCCCGGCATGGTGGTGGTATTTCGGGCGGTTGGAGATGTCGCTCGAGGAGCTCGTCGAGGACTCCGAGTCGATCGGCGGTCTCGAGGCTGATCCCAGCGTCCGGCCGACACTCTTGAAGAAGTCGGTCGTGCACACGCTGAAGTTCCCGCCTCAGGAGCACAAGCTCGGGCCGGGCAAGGCGCACGACCCGGTAACGGGAAGGAGCGCCGGCGAGATCCTGGATGTCGATGACGCAAAAGGGGTCCTTCGCCTTCTACGCGGCCCACGGTTCGCCGGGGTGCCGCTTCCCAGGGCGCTCATCGCCGAAGGCCCCTACAGCAATCGCGAGCAGCAAGGCGCTGTCTTGCGCGTGGCCGAGTCGATTCGTGACGGCGACGGACGCTATGCTGCGCTCCGCGCCATCCTCGCTCGCGAACAGCCGCGCGTTCGGGGGCGCGCCGCCGGCGAGTGGCTCCAGACGACCGACCCCGACGAGATGAAGGCGCTGGCGCTCGGGCTCGACGGCAGCTACCTCTTCATCCAGGGACCGCCCGGCACTGGGAAGACCTGGACCGGCGCCCGCCTCGTCGTCCATCTGCTGGCGCACGGGAAGCGGATCGGCGTCTCGGCACAAAGCCACAAGGCGATCCACAACCTCCTCAAGGAAATCGGGAAGGTCGCAGGCGAAGAGGGTGTGAGCTTCCACGGCCTGAAGAAATCGGCCGCCGGCAATGATGACTCCGAGTACACGGGCCCCTTCATCACGAGCGAGCCCGATGCTTCGAAATTTGTCCGGGCGAGCCGTCGCTTCGGTCTCCTTGCCGGCACCGCCTGGCTCTTCGCGCGCGAGGACCTCGACACGACGCTCGACTACCTGGTGATCGACGAGGCGGGCCAGATCTCCCTGGCCGATGCGCTCGCGCTGGGCACCTCGGCGCGCAGCGTGATCCTGCTCGGCGACCCGCTCCAGCTCGCCCAGGTATCGCAAGGCACGCATCCTTCGATGACGGACTCGTCCGTCCTCGAGCACCTGCTGGGAAATGCCACGACGATCCCGGAAGACCGCGGCCTCTTCCTCGATCGCAGCTATCGAATGCACCCGGACGTGTGCGACTTCGTCTCGGAGATCGTCTATGCGGGCCGGCTCCGCTCCGCCGAGGTGGCGGCGCGCCGGACGACAGCCTTCGGCACCGGCATTCGCTTCCTCCCGGTGATGCACGAGGGCAACCGCGCCGCGTCCGACGAGGAAGTGTCGCGGATCGCGGCAGAGATCATGGCCATGCTCGGCGGGTCGTTCACAGATGAGGATGGAAAGTCGCGCCCGCTCGGCATGGACGATTTCATGGTCGTCACGCCCTACAACGCCCAGGTGCGCCGCCTGCGCATGGGGCTCCCGGAGGGCGTGCGCATCGGCACCGTGGACAAGTTCCAGGGACAGGAGGCGCCGGTCGTATTCTTCTCGATGGCCACCTCGAGCGGCGAGGACGTGCCCCGAGACGTTGGCTTTCTTTTCTCGCGCAACCGTCTCAACGTGGCGATCTCGCGTGCGCAGTGCCTCGCGTTTCTCGTCTGCTCACCACGGCTTCTCGAGGCGCGCTGCCACTCGATCGAGGACATGCAGCTCGTCAACGCCCTCTGCTGCCTCGCCGAGTACGCGGAGGGCCGCAGAGTCTAAAGGAGCTCGCCCATGCCCGTCGCCTACAAGAAGCGCGGCCACATCGGTATCGTCACCCTCAGCCGGCCCAAGGCGCGCAACGCCTGGGGCCCCGACTTCAACGCGGGCATCGCCCGCCACTTCGCCGCGATGGAGAACGACGACGAGATCCGCTGCGCCGTCCTGACCGGCGACGAGGCCGGGGGCGCATTCTCGGCGGGCGCCAACCTGAAGAATCCGAAGACGCACACGCTGGCCTCCGCGGCGGAGTTCATCAAGAGTCTTCCGAAGCGCCGGGATCGTGCCTTCGAGATCCTCGGGAACTTTCCGAAGCCGCTCGTGGGTGCGGTGAACGGGTACGCGGTCGGCATCGGCTGCATCGTGACCTTCTGCTGCGATCTGCTAGTCGCCTCCGAGCGGGCGGAGTGGCGCCTGCCGCAGGTGGCGCTGGGGATTCTGCCGGCCTACGGAGGCGCGGTCCGCCTGGCCCGCTGGGTGGGCCGGGGTCACGCGATGCGCCTGGCCCTCGGCTTTCCGCTTCCCGCCCGGGAAGCGCATCGCATCGGGCTCGCCCAGTGGGTGGTGCCGCACGCTCGCCTCATGCCGAAGGTCCTCGAGGTGGCCGAGGAGCTCGCCTCGCTGCCTCCCCTGGCGGCGCGCGTGGCGAAGGAGTCACTGCTGCGGGGCCTGGATATTCCCAATCTCTCCGACGCCGCGCTCGTCGATCTGTATCGCTTCGCGGCGCTCGAGCAGACCGAAGACAAGACCGAGGGTCACGCCGCGTGGCGCGAGAAGCGTCGGCCCACGTTCCGGGGGCGCTAGGGTTCCTGCTCCGTCGCGGCTTTCCCGCGGACTTTGACGCCGGCCCACTTCTCGTAGAGGGCGATGATGCCGGCCATGTCGAAATTGCCGAAGCCCTCGGCGTGCGCGGCCTCGTATGCCTGGCGCACGGCTGACGTCACCGGCATCGGCAGCCCGAGGCTTTCTGCCAGGCCCAGGCCGAGTGCCACGTCCTTGCGCGAGAGGCCGATGCCGAAATACGGCGTGAAGTCGCCGGCGAGCACCTTGGGGAAGCGCTTGAGGAAATGATGCGAGCGACCGCCGCTCGTGGACAGGATGTCGAAGAGACGCTGCGGATCGAGGCCCGCCCGCACGCCGAGCACCATCGCCTCCGCCGCGATCGCGACGTTGCCCACGGACATGATGTTGTTGACGATCTTGATGACCTGTCCCGAGCCCAGCGGCCCGATGTGGTGGATCTCGCTCCCGAGGACGCTCAGCACCGGGCGGCAGCGCTCGAGGACCTCGGCATCGCCTCCGACCAGGAAGATCAGCTTCCCGTTCCCGGCTTCGTCGGGGCCGCCGCTGACGGGCGCGTCGAGGCAGTCGACGCCGCGCGCCTTCGCGGCCTTCGCCACCTCGCGCCAGCTGTCCGGATCGGTGGTGCTCAGGTCGATGAACGCCATGCCGGCGCGCGAGCCCGCGAGAGCGCCGTCGTCGCCCAGGTAGGCGCGGCGCACCGTCGCCGGATCTGGCAGGCTCGACAGCACGAAGTCCGCCGCCTCTGCCACGCGAGCCGGGGAGGCGGCCAGCGCGACGCCAGCCGCCTTCGCGCGCTCCGCGCTCTTGGCATTCGGGTCGTAACCCGTCACCGCGAAGCCGCCCTGCGCAAGTCGCCGCGCCATCGGCCCGCCCATGGTGCCCAGCCCCAGAATTCCTATCCTCGATTTCCCCGCCATGCTGACGCCCTCCTCTCGCGGACCATCACGCTTGCGTCCGCCTCGTGACTGGTGAAGCATATGTACCACAGCGGCCGGCCGCGCAACTCCGCACCCTCTCGACGGAGGCGTCATGAAGATCGGCATCTTCCTCACGGGCCAGCATCCGCCGGGAAGCGACATGGTCGCGGCCCTGGAGGATCAGTACACGATGACACGCCTGGCGCGAGACCGCGGCTGGGACGCGGTGGCGACAGGCCAGCACTACCTGAGCGAGGGGGTGAGCCAGCTCCAGCTCATTCCCTTTCTGGCGCGCCTCGCCGCGGAGGCGGGAGACATGACGGGGATCGCCGGCGTGCTCCTGGCCGGCCTCCACAACCCCGTGGAAGTGGCCGAGTGCGTGGCCTCGCTCGACACGATCTGGCGGGGCAACTTCGTCTTCGGCGTCGGGCTCGGGTATCGCGACGTGGAGTTCGATGCCTTCAAGGTGCCGCGCGGCCAGCGCGTGCGCCGCTTCGAGCAATGTCTCGAGGTGACGAGAAGGCTCTGGACCGAGGAGAAGGTGACGGTCGAGAACGACGTCTGCACGCTGTCGAGCGTCACCTTGACGTGCCGGCCGGTTCAAAAGCCGCATCCGCCCATCTGGATCGCCGCCAACAGCGACAAGGCCGTCCTGCGGGCCGCCCGCCTCGGCGACACCCTCTTCATCAATCCGCACGCGACGATGGCCACCATCACGCGCCAGATGCCGCTCTATCGCGCCGAGCTAGAGCGCGTCGGCAAGCCGTTCCCGCGCGTCCTGCCGTTCTTCAAGGAGATCTTCTGCGCCACGGACAGGCCGACGGCGCTCGAGATGGCCGGTCCGTATCTCGCGAGCAAGTACAAGACGTATGCCGCCTGGGGCCAGGATTCCGTAATGCCGGGGCATGAGTCGTTCCGCCAGCCGCTGGAAGAGCTCCAGCGCGACCGGTTCGTGCTCGGAAGCCCCGAAGAGTGCTACGAGCAGCTCCGTCCGTGCTGGGAAGAGGTTGGGGCGAATTTCCTCATCCTCCGGACGCACTGGAGCGGCATGCCCGCGAGTCACTCGCTGGCGAGCATGCGTCTCATCAGCGACGAGCTGCTGCCGACGTTACGAAAAGTCCCCGCACGCTAGGTGCAGCAGCCGTCTGCAGCGTGCGCGCCAGTCAGTGCCACGACGCGCCCGGCGCCCCGCTCGCGAGCGGCCACCGTCGCTGCCAGGGCGGCATTGCCCGCGCCCACCACGATGACGTCGTAGTCGGTCACACCGGGTCGATCGGCTTCGTGATCATTTCGTGCGCCCCGTAAAAGTACATGCTGCGTCCCGCCGCGCCTCCGACGACCACGATCTCGTAGCAGTCGGGTCGCTCGACGATGGGCACCTGGATGTCCGGCTGCCTGGTCATCCACTGGAGCTCGGGATGGCTCGCGATCAGCGTCGACGGCTCGCGGTTGGCCCTGAGCTCTCCGAAGGACATCACGGCACGGCGGTAGAGGTAGTCGCGCACGGCGGCCTTCGACCACCCGTGGCGCGCGATGATGGAGGCGTGCTCGGGGCAGAGCATCACCACGTTGCGCTCGATGATCTTCTCCTTGGTCCGCGGATCCGCCCAGCTGCCCTCGAGCCACCGGCCTGTCGAGGCGATGGCGGGATTCGCCGCCGCCCGGGCCACCGTGTCCAGCACGCCTTCGGGCGTCGTGTTGTAAAAATCGAAGACGTCGGAGTTGGCGTACACGGTCTGCAGCGTGACCGTGCTCACATCCCGCGAGAACCCGCGGTCCACGTGGAGCGGGCTCCAGGGGTTGGCCGCCTCGTTCTCGCCGACGCACAGGCTGAACTTGTTGGCCGAGCCGATCGTGTCCATGTCCATCACGCCGGAATATGCCTGGCCGATGTTCATGTAGATCAGGCGGAGGGCCCGGCCGATCGCCACGTTGGCGCGGTTCCTGGAGCCGGGGCCGAGCGCCCCGCCGCCGGTGTTGAGCTTGAGGGCCGTGACCGCGGGCCCATTGACGATGATCAGCGGGGCATGGGGGCCGGTGGACATCGCGGCGAGCCGGAGGAAGAAATTGGGCTCGGCGATCGCCTGGACAGCCGCGATCAAGACCGGCAGGTGCTCGGGGAGACAGCCGGCGATCAGGGCATTGATCGCGATCTTCTCCACGGTCGCGACGCCGAATCCTGGCTCGAGAATCGCGATCACCTCGTCGCGGCGGCGCGTCGTCCCCTGGAGCATCCGATCCATCCGCTCGGGCGTAGGCGGGACGATCGGGAAGCCGTCGCTCCAGCCGCGCTCGAAGAAAAGCGCGGTCATCTGGTCCATCGCGTCGAGGAGATCGGTCCCCTCGCACGTCAGCCGCTCAGCCGGCGCCGCCTTGACGGCCGCGGGTGGGGCGGCGGGAACCTTGGTCAGGGCGCCGACCAGCTGGTCCATGCACCCGCCGACCGCGCGCCGGATCTCGTCTGGCGTCTGGTTGGTGAAGGGCAGGTCGACGACCGCGATGGGCGCCGCGGGAAGCCCGAACGCCTGCGCGCTCCGCCGCGAATCCTCCACGAATCCCCTCGCCGTGAACGACACCGTCGGAACGCCGGCCTTCTCCAGCTCGACCATGTCGTGGACAAGCCACGACGTGCACGCCCCTCAGTCGCTGCTGGTGCCGATCACCGCGTCGCACTCCGCGGCGATGCGTGAGACGTCGGAGGCCGTCGCCATGCGGATGAGGCCGCCGACCTCGCCCCAGTAGCGCTTGAACGTGGTGTTGGGATACCGCGCCGAGAGCAGCTCGGCCGCGCTCGACAGCGCGTGATCCCCGCCCGCTTTCATGTTCCAGTAGAGACCGATCCGCTTGCCGCGGAGTTCGGGGGAACGGGGGGCGGCCTTTACCGTCTCTTCGGCTGTTTGGGCCTGCGGATTGAGGATCTCGAGGCGCATGGCGTTCCTCCATTGCGTGCGGGTGTCACTACGGAGCGAGCCAAGCCTTCACGCAGCGATTGTATCCCCTCTGGGCCGGGAGGGGGCGCGCCGATTCCGTATCAGCGGGAGTGTGTATACTGGGGCCGATCGCCGGCATACGGCATCTCCTGAAGACGCCAAGGCGCCGATGGCGCGGGAGGACAGGGATGATTCAGGCTCGCAAGCTCGGCCATGTCGTGTTGAAGGTGCGTGACGCGCAGAAGTCGAAGGAGTTCTACACTCGCGCGCTTGGCTTGAAGGTGGCCTACGACGACCGGGAGCACGGGGCGGTGTTCCTGAGCTTTGGCTCGCAGCACCACGACCTCGCGCTCTTCCAGCTGGCCACCGGCGAGCCGCCCGAAGCAGCGCAGCCGGGGCTGCATCACACGGCCTGGCAGCTCGGGAGCTTCGAGGAGCTGCAGGCCGCCTCTCGGGAGCTCGGCCAGCTCGGCATCCCCGTCGAGTCCGCGATCGAGCACAACGTGACCCGCAGCGTCTACTTCCACGACCCCGACGGCAACCGCGTGGAGCTGTACTGCGACACGTTCGAGGATGGGGGCTTCGGGGCCATGCAGAAGATGGGGCCCAAGCGGGACGTGATCGACATCGAGACCGGCCAGGTCCAGCGCCGCTGAGTCTGCCCCCGCCCGTGCCCTGGGGCACTTGACGCGCTGCCTCATAAGGCACATTCTTCCCGCCTGTCGAGTCATGCACTGCTCTCGCGTCACCCCATAGGGAGGCCCTTCCATGATTTACGAGATCCGGACCTACACGCTCAAGCCCCGCAGCCTGGCCGAAGTCGAGAAGCGCTACGGCGAGGCCTACGAGTACCGCAAGAAGTACTCACCGCTCGCCGCCTTCTGGCACACGGAGGTCGGCCCGCTCAACGAGATCGTGCAGGTGTGGCCCTACACCGACCTCAGCGAGCGCACCCGCATCCGCGCGGAAGCGTCCAAGGACGCGAACTGGCCGCCGAAGATCCGCGAGTTCGTGATCCACCAGCAGGTGGAGCTCGTGACGCCCTTTCCATTCGTTCCCGAGATCACGCCCGGCACGGTAGGCCCGATCTTCGAGATGCGCTGCTACAGCCTGACGCCCGGCTCGCTGCCGGGAGTCATGAAGCGGTGGGAGACCAAGATCGCCGAGCGGACCAGGCTGTCGCCTGTCGTGATGGCCGGCGGGGTGGAGTTCGGCCAGGCCAACCGGTTCATCCACATCTGGGCGTACAAGAGCATGGACCAGCGCATGGCCGTCCGCGATCAGGCGCGCAAGGCCGGCGTGTGGCCGCCGCCCGGCGGCGGCGACGAGCTGCTGGCGCAGATGAACAAGATCATGATGCCGTCGTCCTTCTCGCCGCTTCAGTAAGGGCGTACGGTGAGGGACCCCCAGGAGCTGACACTGGAGGAGCTGCGGGAGCGCATCCGCGCGGCGGGCGTCACCATCGCGGAGAATCGGCTCGCGATGGTGCGGAAGCTGCTGGCGGATGCGCTCGCCCCGGTACGCGCGCTGGACTCGCGCGGCATCAAAACCCACGAGCCCGCGGTGCGGTTCGCGCCGAGACGTGAGCCCCCCGCCGAGCCGTGAAGCCACGATGACTGACGAGATCGCCTACGCCACCATCGCCGAGCTCGGCGCGCGCTACCGAAAGCGAGACCTCTCGCCCGTCGAGGTCACGCGGGCGCAGCTCGCCCGGATCGAGAAGCTCGACCTGGTCCTGCACGCCTTCGTCACCCTGACGGCCGACCGCGCGCTTGCGGATGCGCGAGCGGCGGAAGAGGCATTGCGACACGGTGACGGGCGCCCGCTGCTGGGCATTCCCGTCGCCCACAAGGACATCTACCTCACCCGGGGCATCCGGACGACGGGCGGATCCGCGCTTTACGCCGACTGGATTCCGGAAGACGGGGCGACGTGCGTCGAGCGCTGGCGGGCGGCCGGCACGGTTCTCCTCGGCAAGCTCATCACCCACGAGTTCGCCTTCGGCATCCAGATGCCGGGGCACCGTTTCACGCCCGCCCGCAATCCCTGGAACCTCGACCACATTCCGGGCGGCTCGAGCAGCGGATCCGGCGCGGCGCTGGCGGCGGGGCTCGTCGTCGGGGCAACCGGCTCGGACACCGGCGGGTCGATCCGCGGCCCGGCCGCCTTCTGCGGCATCGTCGGACTCAAGCCGACGTACGGACGCGTGAGCCGAGCGGGAGTCTTGTCCCTGTCGTGGACGCTCGACCACACCGGCCCGATGGCGCGCACGGTCGAGGATTGCGCGTATCTCCTGCAGGCGCTGGCCGGTCACGACCCCGCCGACCCGGCCTCGAGCCGCGCCCCGGTCGACGATTACCTGGCGCCGCTCGCCCGCGACATCCGCGGCATGAAGATCGGCGTGCCGCGCGCGTACTTCTTCGAGGGCATCGACCCCGAGGTCGAGCGCGCGTTCGAGGAGGCGCTCGAGACTTTGCGACGGCTCGGCGCCGAGGTGCGTGACGTCCAGATCCCGAGCCTTGCCGCCACGCCCTCGTTTCTCCTCATCCTGATGGCCGAGGCCTTCGCCTATCACGAGCGCGACATCCTCCTGCACCCGGAGCTGTACGGCGACGTGCTGCGTGAGCGGATTCTGGCCGGAGCGCTCATCACGGCGTCGGAATACATGCAGGCGCAGCGCATCAGGGCGCAGATCTGCCGCGAGACCGAAGAAGTCCTGGGAAGCGTCGACGTGCTCGCGACGCCGACCGCTGTGAAGCCGGCCACGCCGTTCGCGCAGGCGCAAAATCCGGAGTTCGGCTTCCCGCGGAGCAACATGCCCCCGTTCAACCTGACGGGATCGCCGACGCTCGCGCTGCCGTGCGGCTTCTCGTCGTCCGGGCTGCCGCTGTCCCTCCAGCTGGCCGGCCGGCCATTCGAGGAAGGGACGGTCTTGCGGGTGGGCCACGCGTACGAGCGGGCGACCCAGTGGCATGCCCGCCGACCGCCCGTCTGACGTCAGCCGCTACGCCATGTAGGCGCCGCCGTTGACGTGGATCAGCTCGCCCGTGATCCAGGCCGCGTCTGAAGTCGCGAGGAATACCGCGACCCTGGCGATCTCTTCGGGCTGCGCCATGCGCCCGAGAGGGATCTCGCGAGCGCGGTAGGCGATCTGCTCCTCCGTATTGCCGTAGCGCGGCTGCTGCGTGTCGGTCAGCCCGGGGGCGATGGCATTGACGCGGATCCGATGGGGCGCCAGCGCCAGGGCCATCGCCCGCGTGAGACCGACCACGCCGGCCTTGCTCGCGGAGTAGTGCACGCCGCGCGGATCGCCGCGAATCGCGGATGAGGCGATGTTGACGATGGCGCCCGGCCGGTCTGCGGCGACGAGCGCCCGCGCGACGGCCTGAGCGCAGAGGAAGCCGCCTTTCAGATTGACGCTCAAGACGTGGTCCCACTCGCGCTCCGTCATCTCGAGAAACTCCGAGCGGGGGAAGACGCCGGCGTTGTTGACCAGGACGTCGGGCGGGCCCAGTGCGCTCACGACCGCGGCGACCATGGACCCAACCTCGGCCGCCTTTATGACATCGGCCTGGACGACCACCGCGCGCCGGCCGAGACCGCGGATCTCGCCGGCCACGGATTCGGCTTCCGCGGGGCTGTCCAGGAAGTTGACGCCGACATCAGCGCCGTCGCGCGCCAGCGCGATGGCGATCGCGCGACCGATTCCTTGCTGGGCGCCCGTGACGAGCGCAACCTTGCCTGAGAGCCGCATGCGTTCTAGGGCTTAGTGGGCAGCCGGCTCTGCATGGCTGCCAACCAGACCACAAGGATATCCAAGTGTCCCGGCAGCCGCTTGAAGATCGCCTCGGCCAATCTCTCGTTGTAAGTATGGGCCGTGAGACTGCGGTCATCGGTCATGGCAAGCGCTCGCTCGGTCTCGACCGCCGAGAGCAATCCGGTCTCGAGAAAACGCTGAGCGGTTTTCCAAGCGGCCTCGAAGCTGGACTCGAAGCGCTGGATGGGCGCATCACGCTCGATCTTGCTGGGCGCGGTGCGGAGGGCGAGTTCCCGAAGCGTTGCAGTCGCCTGGGTGGCGACGCTCAGGCGCTGCCGGAGACGATCCACCGGATGCCTTCGCGGCGGACGCGCTCACGAAATGCGGCATCCGTCTCGGCCAGATCCACGACGTCGACGCGATTGGGGATCGTGCTCTCCTCTAGCGCCTCCCGCCGGGATGCGAGCAGTGCCCGAGGAAGCGGCTCCGCCGACTCGATGGCCACGTCGCTATCGCTCGTCGGGCGCTGGGCCCCGCGAGCCCAGGATCCAAAGAGATACACGTCGACGGGCCTGTGGCCCAGCGCCTGGCGGACGATCCCTTGGACCCGGTCTAGGAGAGCGGGGTCCGCTGTGGTCGCCGGCGATTTCCGATCAGCCATGCCGCTATTGTATCCGGACAAGTCCTTGAGCAGACCCGCCTTCTGTGGCAACGGGTAGCTTCTCACTCCCTGTCCGGAGCCGGAGCCCGGCGCCGGCAGCCGCTGCGATCCAGGCGGCCTGCCCAGAATTCGTGCCCACGGAGAAGCCGACGGTCACGCCCTCGGAAGCCCCCCACAGCGCGCCGATCGCCACGCCCGCGATCCCAAGGCCCACCGCGTGCACCCACGACGGCTGCCCCGCAGCCTCGGACGTCGGCTGCACGCAGTGACTCTCCTGCGCGACGTCGGCGGACGCGGAACGCCCGGCCGGCGCGCTCGCACACCCCGAGAGCAAGACGACGCCCGCGAGCGCACCCGCCACCACGCGATACCGACAGCCCTGGACTATGCCTCGAGCCTCCCAGGAACTTGTGACGTCGAAGGTCATAGCATCTCCGCAGCGCCTCTGCTGATAAGCTTGGTATCTGTCCGAAGGGCGAGACCCGCGTCAATCTCCTGCATCTGCTCGAGGATCTCCGTGACGCCTATCCGGGCGCCGCCGAGGAGACCATCCTGACCGAGATCGTCGCCAATGCGATCGACTCGGGCGCCGCCACCGATCGAGCGGCGCGGGGCTCGGCGGCGGAAGTAGGTGCGCGGGCACCGCACAGTGTATGCCTCGTCGAGGTGGCGGACAGAAGCGTGACCTTTGACCGGGAGCACAAAGGCAGCCTCTACGCCCGCACCCAACTCCCCGAATACTGGCTCGTGAACCTGGTGGACCGCGAGGAAGCTCCGCCCCAATCCTGTGGCCCAGCGCCAGCTGCGGCTCTTCGGCAAGCGTCGTGCAGGGCAGGAGGTTCACGACGCATCATGAAAGTGATTCCGCTGAGTGAAGCAAAAGCACATCTGAGCGAGTATGTCGACGAGCCCGCGCATCTCGGGATCGCGCATCTGCCCTTCGAAGTAAATATCCCAATTCGTCGGTTTCTTCATGAGTCGACTCTCTTGTTCCGCTTGGTGTATCTCGTCAATTTAGTGGAGGTCGCCAAGGCCGCAATCATCCGGTCGGCCTTGGCCTGGGAACGGGCGCGCGCTTCGGTGGTCATTATCTCCTGCAACAGTCTGTAGTTCTTAGCCATCAGATCAACCCCGTCGCATTCCATCTGCAATTCCCCAAGGGGCATATAAGTAATGTGGAATATCTCGTCAAGCGGGCACGTGGAGGCAGTTATCGACGCGGTGGCCGGGGCGTCCGGACCTCGTGCACGCCCACGCGGTTCTTGCTCGCGCGCCTGGCCGCTCGGAGGGCTTCGTCGGCCGCGCGGATCAGCTCTTCCGCGGCGGCCGTGGCGTCGTCGGGCAGCGAGGCAATGCCGAAGCTCGCGCTCACGCGGCGATGGTGGGTGAACTGGATGGAGGGCAGCACGTAGCGAATGAGATCCGCGTACAGGCGTGCGCCGGCCTTGGACGTCTCCACCAGCACCACGGCGAAGAGGCTGCCGTCATAGCGGGAGACGACGTTGATGCCGCGCGTATGCCGCCGGAGCACTTCGGCCATGCCCCGCAGCGTCTCGTCTCCGGCTGCACGCCCCAGCTCGTTGCGGATCGCTTCGACGCCATCCAACTCTGCCAGCATCACGGACACCGGATGGCCGTACTTCCGATAGCGGACCACCTCTTCCTCGAGCCGGAGCGAGAAGAAGCGTCGGTTGTACAGCCTCGTCACCTCATCCCTATAGGCCAGCTCCCTCAGGACGGTCCGCTCCGCCGCGAGCACCTGGGAACCGAAGTCGAGCAGGAAGCGGCGATTCCCCTTGTCGTCTTCATCGGCAGGATGCCAGAGTCGCAGTCGCTCCAGCGGGGATGACTCGGCATCGAGCCGCCAGACACCTTCGAGATGGAAGAAGTCATCGGTCAGCGGGACCAGCGCCAGCACGTCACGATGCCACGCGACAGGTTGCGGCTTCATCGGCTCGGTCATGTCATGCCTCCCTGTGCTCTTCTCTAGCACTCGAGCTGCGTCGAGCCAATGCCGCGATTTGGATACATCCGCTTCGCTCGCTCATGAGGCATCGGGGTCGTCTCAGGGCTCTTGCGCTTCCTTCTTGGCTGGCGGCTTCGATGGGCAGAGCAGGCCGCCCTCGGTACAATGGCATCTCGCAGGTCACGTGATGGGGGGTGCTGTCCGCCATGAGCTGCCGAAGAGAGCGGGCTCGTCGGGCCGTCGACCTGGCGGAGGCGCTGCTCCGCGAAGCGCGAGCGCAGGAGACACCGGACGAGATTGCTCAGGCGCGCCGCCTCGCCCGCATGATGGAAGACCCGGGCGGCAAGCAGCTCACGATCGCGCTCATCGATCAGGCCTTCCGGAGCCGCCGACCCACCCGCATCGCCGACCAGATCAGCTATCTGCTGGAGCGCTACGGCGCGCCGCACTTCATGGAGTGGTGGGAGCGGGTCGCGCTCATGCTCGGCGGTGTCATGGCGCACTATCTCCCGAGCGTCGTCGTGCCGCCCATCGTGGCCCGCCTCCGCCACGAGACCCAGGCGCTGATCCTGCCCGCCGAGGAGGAGGAGCTCCAGCGTTACCTGGCCGGGCGGCGTGGCGCGGGCATTCGGCTGAACCTCAACCTGCTCGGCGAGGCGATTCTGGGTGAAGGCGAGGCGGCGCGCCGGCTCGAGGCGTACCTGATCCTCCTGGCGCGCGAGGACGTCGAATACATCTCGGTCAAGGTCTCCTCGATCTTCAGCCAGATCAACCTGGTGGCGTTCCGTCACACCGTCCTACGCGTGAAGGAGCGGCTGCGTGTGCTCTACCGGCAGGCCCTTCGCCACCAGTACCGCCACGCCGACGGCCACCTCACGCCGAAGTTCATCAATCTCGACATGGAGGAGCACCGGGACCTCGAACTGACGGCTACGGCGTTTCGCGAGGTGCTCGACGAGGGCGAGTTCTTGTCGTTGTGGGCAGGCATCGTGCTCCAGGCCTACGTGCCGGAGTCTCATCGGGTCCAGCGCGCGCTGGTCACCTGGGCAATCGAGCGGCGCCGCCGCGGGGGCGCACCAATCAAGATCCGCATCGTCAAGGGGGCCAACCTCGCCATGGAGCGGATCGAGGCCGCCGTGCACGGCTGGCCACAGGCGCCCTACACCACGAAGGCCGAAGTCGACGCCAACTTCAAGCGCATGGTCGAGTACGGCTGCCGCCTCGAGCACGCACGCGCCGTCCATCTCGGCATCGCCACACACAACCTCTTCGACGTGGCCCACGGTCTTCTGCTCCGCGAAGATGAGGGCCTCGAGCCCTTTGTCGAGTTCGAGATGCTGGAAGGCATGGCCAACCAACAGGCGCGGGCCGTGCAGGCGCGGGCGGGAGGCCTCCTCCTCTACGCGCCGGTGGTGCGGGCCGAGGATTTCCACAGCGCGATCGCCTATCTCGTGCGGCGCCTGGACGAGAACACGGCGAAAGACAACTTTCTCCGCCACGTCGTCGACCTCGAGTCTGGATCGCCCGACTGGGAGCGCGAGCGCGATCGCTTCCTCTCCGCCTTCGACCTCGTGGACCAGCTATCGGATGCGCCGCGGCAGCACCAGAACCGGAGCGAATCCCTCTCCCCCACCAGGGGAGAGGGTAGGGTGAAGGGGCCAGCCGCGACGCCGTTCTCGAACGAGCCCGATACGGACTGGTCCGTCGCGGCCAACCGGGACTGGATCGAAGCCGTCGTCACGCGCTGGCGCGAGCGGGCGCCCGAGACAGTTCCCTTGCAGATCGGCGGCGAGCTCATGGCCGGTGCCGCGGAGGTCCAAGCCCGGGACCGCTCCCGCCCCGAGCGCGTCGCCTATCGTCACGCTCTGGCCGACCGCGCGCAGGTGAACCGCGCGCTGGACGTGGCCCGCGCGGCGCAGCCAGCCTGGGCGGCACGTCTGCCGGCGGAGCGCCGCACGCTCCTCGACAGGGCCGCGGCCGTGCTTGCCCGCCGGCGCGGCGATCTCATCGGGGCGATGATCGTTGACGGCGCCAAGACCGTGGCGGAGGCAGATCCCGAGGTCTCGGAGGCCATCGATTTCGCCCGCTACTATCCCCGCTCGCTCGAAGAGACTGCCGGCCATGTCGGCAACTGCCAGATGGAGGTGCTCGGGGTGGTCGTGGTGGCCCCGCCCTGGAACTTCCCACTCTCCATTCCCGCCAGTGGAGTGTCGGCCGCGCTTGCCGCGGGCAATAGCGCGCTCCTCAAACCCGCGCCCGAGGCGGTGCTGGTCGGCTGGCATCTGGCACAAGCGCTTTGGGACGGCGGCATTCCGCGCGAGGTCCTCCAGTTCGTGCCGTGTCCCGACCACGAGGTCGGCCGCGCGCTCATCACGGATCCGCGCGTGGATGCGGTGATCCTGACCGGCTCGGCCGAGACGGCGCGCCGCTTTCTCACCTGGCGCCCCGATCTGACGCTGTTCGCCGAGACGAGCGGCAAGAACGCGATGATCGTCACGGCGCTTGCCGACCGGGATCAGGCCATCCGCGACCTGGTCCGCTCGGCCTTCGGCCATCAGGGGCAGAAGTGTTCGGCGGCGAGCCTCGCGATCTGCGAGGCCGAGGTCTATGACGATACGGTCTTCCGCCGCCAGCTCCGGGATGCGGCGGCGAGCCTGGACGTCGGCAGCGCATGGGAGACCTCGAGCCGGATCACACCGCTCACCCAGGCGCCCGGCGGAGCGCTGCGACGCGCGCTCACGACGCTGGACGAGGGCGAGGAGTGGCTCCTCGAGCCGCGCCTGATCAGCAGGCACCCGCACCTCTGGTCGCCGGGGATCAAGCTCGGAGTGCGCGGCGGATCGTTCTTCCACAGCACGGAGTGCTTCGGGCCCGTGCTCGGCCTCATGCGCGCCCTACATCTGGACGAGGCGATCGGGCTTGCCAACGGCACGCCGTACGGCCTCACGAGCGGGATCCATACGCTCGATGACCGCGAGATCGACCAGTGGCTCGACCGGATCGAGGCGGGCAACCTCTACGTCAACCGCCCCATCACGGGCGCCATGGTCGGCCGCCAGCCGTTCGGCGGCTGGAAGGCCTCGTCCGTCGGGCCCGGCGCCAAGGTCGGCGGCCCGAACTATGTCCTCCAGCTTGCCCGCTGGCGCGAGACGACGCTGCCGACCGCCGGCGCCTCACTACGCCCGGAGATCTCGGCGCTTCTGGAGCGCTGGCTCGAGGCGACCGACGAGCAGGGGAAGGCGCTGCTGCGCGCAAGCGCTGCCAGCTATGCCGAGGCCTGGCAGCACCATTTCAGCCGCGAGCACGACCCGATGCGGATCCTGGGCGAGCGCAACGTCTTCCGCTACCGGCCGTGCCGCGGCGTGCTGGTCCGCGCAGAGGCCGCCGCACAAGCCGAGCGCCTTGCACTTCAGCAGGTGATCCTGGCGGCCCTCACCTGCAACGTTCCGCTGACCATCAGCCTGTCACGAGACGACCCGTCGTCTTGGCTACCGGAGCACGCGGCCGTCGCCGCCGTCATCGAGAGCGAGGTTGACGCGATCGAGCGTCTCCGATCCTCCACAGCCATCGAGCGCCTGCGCGTGCTCGACACCGTCTCGCCCGCCGTGCGGGCCGCGGCCCACGAGGCGGGCGTGGCGGTGATCGACACCCCCGTCCTCGCGACCGGCCGGCTCGAGCTGCGCTGGTACTTGCGCGAGCAGACGATCGCGCACGTGATGCACCGCTACGGCAACGTGATGGAGCCCGCAGCGGCCGAATGAGACTGGGGCGTATCCAACCGGGCACATTGCCAGCAGACCCTCGCCAGCATCCTGGCCGGCCATCGATCCATGGTGCCCACGTTTCAAGTCAGCTCATCCGCCGGATCGCGTCAGCGGACTGACAGTTTTCGGGAACATCCGCCCTCGTAGAGGACTCGAGGCCGTTATCTTTCGGCCAGTTATAGCTGGCTCAGCCTTTGCTCCCGATAGAGCCTGGCATGGCTCGACTGCTCCCCTCGGACATCTCGCACCTGGCCCTCGCGGGCTCGCGTGCGCCCGAGTTGGCCACCCTACGCCAGCTCCAGGCCAAGCTTTCATCGGCCTACACCGTCTTCCACGGCGTGCACTGGTCCCGCGAGTACAAGAGGGACATCAACTTCGGCGAGCTCGATTTCGTGGTCGTCAATCAGGCCGGCAAGGCGCTGGTCATCGAGCAGAAGGACGGCCCGCTCGAGGAAACGGACAACGGGCTCGTCGAAGTCCGCGCGGAGCGCGCCAGGTCAGTAGGAGACCAAGTCTGCCGGAGCCTCAACGGCGTGCGGGAGAAGTTCAAGCGGGCGTACCACAGTCGTGCCGACCTGGACCTGGACTACCTCATCTATTGCCCTGACCACCGCGTCGCCAATCTCAACGCCGCCGCCCTCGACACCAGTCGGATCGTGGATGCGGCCTGCCGTGATCGGCTGGCCGAGAAGATCGAGACCATTCTGGGTCCCGGCACGCCACGGCCGGAGGCCAAGCGTGTGCAGCAATTCTTCCGGCAGACCTTCGATCTCGTGCCCGACATTCACGTCCACGTGTCGAGCCAGGAGCGGAACTTCACGCGGCTCAGCACCGACCTGGTGAATCTCCTGCACGACCTCGAGTTGGAGCCCTTCCGCCTCCGCGTCGATGGCACAGCGGGCGCCGGCAAGACGCTGATCGCGCGCCAATTCTTCGACGATGCCATCGGCCGCCATCGGCGCCCCCTCCTCGTCTGCTACAACCGCCCACTGGCCGAGAAGCTGCGCGTCGTGGTCCGCGAGGGCGGCATGATCGGCACCTTCCTGGGCCTCTGCAGCCAATTCCTGACCGAACGCGGCCACCGGTTCGACTATTACGAGACGAAGCGCGATCCTTTCTTCTGGCAGCGGGTGACAGAGCGGGTGATCGGCGAAGCCATTCCGGACGAGTGGAAGTTCGACACGCTCATCGTGGACGAAGGCCAGGACTTCGAGCAGGAGTGGGCCAAGATCCTGAAGCTCTTCCTGCGGGAAGGGCACGAGACGCTCTGGCTCGAGGACCTCGACCAGACCCTCCCGGATCAGCCGCCGGTTGTCCTGGACGGCTTCGCGGGCTACCGCGCGCGACGCAACTACCGCTCGCCCGAGTCCATCGCCCGCTTCATTCAGCGCGCCCTGCCGTTCAAGTTCGAGTGCGCCAGCGATTTGCCAGGGCTGGGTGTCGGCGTGACCACATACGCGCGCTCCACCGACCAGCCGGTGGCCGCCGGCAAGATCGTCAACCGGCTGCTCGAGCAAGGCTTCACGCACGACGACATTGTGGTGCTCACCCTGCTCGACTTGGCCAACTCGCTACCCTCTGCGCCGCTTCACCGGCGAATACGACCTTCTGGGCAATCAGATCGCCACGCCGGGCAAGCTCCTGTTCGACAGCGTCGGCTGCTTCAAGGGCCAGCAGGCGCCAGCGGTGATTCTCGTCGACATCGATCCGACACCCGACAAGCTCGAGCGGACGCAGAGGCTGCTGCTCGCGGGCATGACCCGAGCCACGGTCCGGCTCGAGCTTGTCACCAAGGCCGACAATCCACTCTGCCCTCAGGCCATCCCCTAAGAGCCGAGATCACTGATCTCCTGTAATCTCCGGCAGACACTGTGACCTTGGCTGTCACAGCGCGTTCCGAGTCCGACGGAGCGACTCCCGATCTAGCGGTAACGTGGATGCCACTCGCGGCCGGTCCAGCTCGTCCAGCGCCTCGGCGTCAAGCTGACGAGGACGCGGGGCCGATCGAGGGTGCGGTCGGCGTAGGACGGCCCGTCGGAGCCGAGATAGCGGAGCGAGAGCCGATACGACAGCTCGAGGAGGCGCGGGCTCAGGCGCGGGGCCACGGGCCCCTCGAGAATCTCGGCGGTGGCCTGGACGAGGACACGCGTGTGCTCGGCGTGAGCGTCATCGGCCACGTGAAAGGCCACGCGCGGGTTGTCGCGGATATGGGCCACCCACGCCGCGCGCTCGCGCCCGACGACGAGGAAGCGCCGCGCGGCGCGGTCGAGCTCGTACCACACCGCGGCGACGTACGGCCAGCCCTCGGACGTGATCGTGGCGATGCGCGCATTCCACGGCTGCGCGAGAAAGGCCACCAGCTCTTCTTCGTTGAGACCGCCAATCTTGTCCGTCGGCTCGAACGACGCCATCGTCACCTCGTCTCGACCCGCGGGTCGAAGATGTCCCGGAGGCCGTCACCGATCACGTTGAAAGACAGGACGGCCAGCATGATGAACCCGCCCGGGAACAGCGATACCCACGGAGCGAGGGCGAGGAACTCCTTGCCCTCGTTCAGGATCGCGCCCCAGGACGGCGTCGGCGGCTGGACCCCCACGCCCAGATAGGACAGCGCCGACTCGATCAGGATCCCATAGGACAGGCACACCGCGGTCTGGATCACGATGGGCGAGATCACGTTCGGCAGGATATGCCGCACGAGGATGCCAAGGCGCCCGAGCCCCAGCGCCTCCGCCGCCTCGACATAGCTCAGAGCCGACTCGGCCAGCACGCTGCCGCGCACGACGCGGAAGAAGAGCGGCGCATACACGACGGCGATGGCCACGACGGCCGTGCCGGGCCCCGCGCCGAGCACCGCGGCGATGGCGATGGCGAGCAGGATGGGCGGGAACGCGAAGAACACGTCCATGAGCCGGCCCAGCGCCTGGTCCACCGCGCGGCCGGCGCCCGCGAGCAGGCCGAGCGTCGCGCCGGCCAGGAGGGCCATCGCGATCGAGGCGCCCGCGATGCCGAGCGAGACGCGTATGCCGAAGATGAGCCGCGAGAGCATATCGCGGCCGAAGCGGTCCGTCCCGAACGGATGCGCGGAGCTCGGACCGCGGAAGACTGCGCGCGCATCCACTGCGGTGGGCGAGTAGGGCGCGACGACATCGGCGAAGAGCCCGGCGGCGACCAGGGCCGCGAGCGCGATCCACGCGCCGGCGACGAGCGGTCCGCCCAGCGTCCACCGCCTGCCCGGCCGCGCGGCAGCTGCCTCAGCCACGCCGGAGCCTCGGGTCGAGCACGGCATAGAGCAGGTCCACGACCAGATTCAGGGCCATGAAGCCCGACGCCAGCAGCAGGATCACTCCCTGCACCACCGGATAGTCGCGCTGGAAGATGGCGTCGAGGAGGAGCCGCCCCACGCCCGGCAGGGTGAAGACGTCCTCCACCACGACGATGCCGCCCACGATGTGGCCGAGCTGCACCCCGGCCACGGTCACCACGGGGATCAGCGCATTGCGGAGCGCGTGGTGAAACGTCACCCGCCGCTCGCCGAGCCCCTTGGCGCGAGCGGTGCGCACGAACTCGCGGCCGAGCACGTCCAGCATCGACGAGCGCGACATGCGCGTGATCATGGCCGCGCTCGCGGTGCCCAGCGTCAGCGCGGGCAGCGCCATGATGGCGAGGTTGGCAGCGGGGTCGCGCAAGAGCGGCACCCATTGCAGCGACGGCATCCAGCCGAGGTAGATCGAGAAGAGCAGGATCAGCACCGTGCCTTGCCAGAAGGCTGGGAGCGAGAGCCCGAGGGTGGTCGCCACGCGGATGGCTTCGTCGGGCGCCCCGCCGCGCCACACCGCAGCCCCGGTGCCGAGCGGAATGCCGAGCAGCAGCGACCAGCCGACCGCGAGCACCGCCAGCTCGGCCGACACGGGCAGGCGCTCGAGGAAAAGCGCCAGCACGGGCTTGCCCGAGAGCCAGGAATTGCCGAAATCCCCTCGCAGGATCCCGCCGATCCAGCCGAGGTACTGCGCGTGCAGCGTCTGGTCGAGGCCGAAGAAGCGCCGGAAGCTCGCCGTCACCTCGGGCGAGCCCATGGCCGCCTGGCCGAGGAGCTGCTCGACCACCGTCCCCGGGATGAGCCGCACCATGGCGAAGATAAGCAGGCTCACCCCGAACAAGGTGAACCCCATCGCCAGCAGCCGCTGGACGAGGTGCGTCTTCACACGGCGGCCCCGCGTCTAGCTCTCGAGCCAGGCGAAGCGCAGGCCGTAGTAGAAACCGGTCGGGTGCGGCTGAAAGCCCTTCACGCTCTTCTGCATCACGTAGAGCAGGTCCGGCGAGTAGAGCGGGATACTGATCGGGTCCTCGGCCATGAGCTTCTGGACCTGAGCATAGATCTGCTTGCGCTTGCCGCGATCGAGCGTGGTGCGCCCGGCGTCGAGCAATTCATCGGCCTTGCCGTTCTTCCAGCGGCGGAAGTCCTTCCCGCCCGGCGCCGAGTGGAAGTGGCGGTGGAAGGCCTGATCCGGGTCGACGAACCCGCCCCACTCGTTCATCGTGGGCGGCGACTGCGGCACGATCCAGTCCTTGATCCACACGCCGCCGTCGACCGTCTCCACAGTCACGTCGATGCCCGCTTCCTTCAAGTTGTCGACGATGACGGGTAGCGCCGCGGCCAGCGCGGGAAACCCGACGATGTTCCGGATCTTCATCGGCACGCGTCCGGAGTAGCCGGCCTTCTGCAAGAGGGCCTTGGCCTTCGGCACGTCGCGCTGCTGATTGGGAAGCTCCTGCCACGGCACGGCCCAGAACTTGAGGCTCGGCGGCAGCACGCCCAGGCGCTGGCCGAGCCCGGAGCCCGCGATCTGGAGCACGGCCTGGCGATCGAGGGCGTGCGCGATGGCCTGGCGCACCTCGAGCTTCGACGTCGGCTCCTGGTCGCCCGCCAGATCCAGAACTTCCCAGCGCGTCGACGGCGCCTGCACGGCGACGAGGCTCGCCACGCCCTTGGCCACCTGGAAGCTGAGCCCCGAGGAGAGCTCCGCGAGCTGCACCTGGCCGGTCCGCAGGCCCGCGACGATCGAGGACTCGTCGGGAATGGCCTGGAAGACGATCCCGTCGAGCAGCGGCTTCTGCGCGCCCCAATAGGCGGCGTTCTTCTTCAGCACGAGGCGCCGGCTCGGGTCGAAGTCCTCCACCGTGAAGGGCCCGGTGCCGATCGCCTTGGTCAAAAGCGCCTTGCCGTCACCCGCCGAGTCCTTGGGGATCACGCCATTGTACTTGCCGGCGATATTGACGAGGAACGTGGCCGCCGGACCGGCGAGGACGAAGCGCACCGTGGACTTGTCGACGACATCGATCTGCTTCACGTAGGTGAGGTCGTTGGCGCCCGGGCTCACCTTCGGATCGCGCACGCGATCGTACGTGTACTTCACGTCCTCCGCCTTGCCGTTGTGAAAGCGCACGCCGCGGCGCAGGTGGAAGACATACTCGGTGGGCGACTTCTGCTCCCAGCGCTCGGCCAGCTCGGGCTGCGGCTCGAGCGAGGCGTCGATCCACAGCAGGTTCTCGTAGATGAGGGGCTTGCGCTTCTGCCAGATGTCGAGCCCCTGCATGTGCGGCTCGATGTTCGGCGGCAGCGCCGAGCTCGCGAAGGTGAGCACCCCGCCCGCCTTGCCCTGCGCCCCCGCGGCGCGCACGCCGCCCGTTACCGCGAAGCCGAGCACCGCCGCCCCGCTCGTCTTGAGAAATTCCCGCCGTCCGAGCCTCATGGTCCTGTCACCTCCGCCGCTCTGGTGGTCCATCGCTCGATCCGCCCGAGCATCTGCCGAAGCAGACGTTGCGTCAAGTGGCCACGCTGCTCACAGCCGCTGGGTTAGCGGGCTCTCCGATCAGCCTGCGCCTTTCTTCTGATCGATGCGGCGCCGCCAGCGGGCGAGCGACGACTGCGGTCGCGTGCTGGTGGTTCACGATCCCGGCGTGCCTGAGCTCGGTCGATGAGCTCAAAAACCAGGGTCTCCAGGTAGGAAAAGTCAGCGTCCACTTCGACAGCCCGGGCGGTGAAGCGGCCGCTCGCCTCACTCACCGCGAAACCCATCACAAAGGTGCTCAGGAGCCGCTCGGCTCGGGGCACCTGGTTGTCCGGCACTCCCGCCTCGCGCAGGGCGTCGTAGACGGCGTCCCGCACTCTCAGGGCACCGGGCGTGGTGGCCGCGCGTTGGAGTAGCAACGGGAACACCTCGGGATGGCGCTTCGCCGAATCACGGGCTGCCCGGGCCAGGGCTGCCAGGCGCTGGCGCCAGGGCAGACGACTGTCGGGAAGTTCGAACTCCATCAGCAGGCTCTCCACGACCGCGTCGAGGAGATCGGCCTTGTTAGCGATGTGTCGATAGAGGGCCATGGAGGTGACGCCGAGGCGCTCGGCGACCGCCTGCATCGTCACAGCCGCAAGGCCCCGCTCATCGGCCAGGTCCAGGCTGGCGCGGAGAATGACCGTGCGATCGATCCGGGCGCGACGTCCCATGCCTTCAGGCCTTCGCGATATTTGTGTACCATATAAGCATATATAATATACTTATACCATGCTGGTGGTCGAGGGGCTCAGAAAACGTTTCGGGAAGGTCGTCGCGCTTGACGGCTTCGACCTCACGGTGCGCCCAGGTGAGGTCATGGGGCTCGTGGGCCACAACGGCGCCGGCAAGACGACGTTCGCGCGCGCGGTGGCCGGGCTCGTCTCCCTTGACGGGGGCCACGTCTCTGTGGCCGGCATCGACTTCGCGCGCCAGCCGCAGACGGCCCGCGCCTTGCTCGGCTGGGCGCCTCAGGAGCTTGCCCTGTACCCGTCGACCACGGTTCGAGAGAACCTGCTTCTCTTCGGTGGCATCAGCGGGCTGCGGCGCCACGAGGCCGTCCAGCGGGCGGCGGAACTCAGCGTCACGTTGGAGTTGACGGACTTCTTGGACCGCGTCGTGTGCGATCTTTCCGGAGGTCAGCAGCGGCGTGTCCAGGCCGCGACCGCGATGATGCACCGGCCGGCCGTGCTGCTTCTCGACGAACCCACCGTGGGCGCAGATCCACTCACTCGCCAGGCGGTGCTCTCGGTCGTTCGCTCGATCGCCGATGAGGGCTCCGCCGTGGTCTATACGACCCACTATCTCCCCGAGCTGGATGTCCTCGGCGCCTCAGTTGCCGTCGTGAAGGCGGGTCGCGTCATAGCCCGCGGAAGCCGCGCCGAGCTGCTGGCATCATTGCCCGGCCGAGCGGTGCTCCGGTACGACGGCATTCCACCGGCGCTGGCCCCGCAGGCGAGCGAGGCTGCCAAGATCCACGTCGATGGGTCCGACGTGACGATCATCGCCCGGGATCCTGCTGCGTGCGTGGCGGCCTTAGTCGCTCGTCAGGGTGAGGATGTACATCGGTTGCGCTCGATCGAGCTGTCGCCGCCCACACTCGATGACCTGTACCGCCAACTGCTCCAGCCCATGGGGTGCCGCGATGGCATCTGAACTCACGGCGTGCCGCCGCGTCGCTGCCCTGGTTCGGCATGAAGCAATCCTCCTGGCGCGATCCCCGGGCCCGCTCCTCGGATACACGGTCATGCCCCTGCTGCTCATGACCGTACTCCGGCCCATGCTCGACCTGCTCTCTGGAGTCGATGGGACGCCAGAGTTGCATGGGACCGCACAGGCTGCCGCGGGGATGGCGGTCATGTTCTCGCTCTTCGCGCTGAAGGTTGTCGGGGCCGGATTCCTGCAGGAGCGCACCTGGCATACGTGGGATCGGCTTTGCGCGAGCCCCGCGCGAGGGGGCGAAGTCCTCCTGGGCAAGGCGGCGCCGATGCTCGGGGTGCTGATCGTCCAGCAAGCGATCATCATCGGCTTCGCGATGGCAGCCTTTGGGCTGCGTCCGGCGACAACGTGGTGGATGCTCGCTCTCGCCGTCGTCGCCTGGTCCGGATGCGTCCTCGTCCTCGGGACGGCCGCGGCCACGCTCGTCCGGAGTCCAGCTCAGCTGAGCGCCGCCGGCGACATCGCAGCCGTCCTCACCAGCATACTGGGCGGGGCTCTCGTGCCGGCGGCCTTGCTGCCGAGTTGGCTTCGATACCTCGGACCTGTCTCTCCCGGCTACTGGGCCATGCGCTGTTACCGGGCGGCGCTGACCGAGCCCAGCGCCTCCTCCATGATCGGTTCCGTCACCGGACTCGCGCTCTTCATCGGGCTCGGGGTTGCCTTGAGTGCCTCACTCGTGCGGAACCGGACAGGCTGACCGCGCACTGGGGCGAGGGGAGTAGCGAGTCCTCGCACTCCCCTCAAAGGGTAACTCTGGCTTCAGCTTGACCCGCGCGGTGTTTGTGACGACAATGTGCACTCCTCTGGAGGTCTGCGATGCTCGACCGCCGAAGCCTTCTCAAGCTGGGCGCTGCAGGGGCTGCCACTCTGGGCACGGGAATCCGTGTCTCGCACGCCCAGGACAAGCCCAAGCGTGGCGGCACCCTCACCATCGGGCGCAACCACGATGCCGACACGCTCTATCCGGGGCGCTCCACGGGGCTGTCGGCCATCGCCACGAACCTCCTCCTCTACGACGGGCTGGTGCTGCACGACTTCCAGATGAAGATCCGCCCGGCTCTTGCCGAGCGCTGGGACATCTCCGGCGACGGGCTCACGTGGACCTTCCACCTGAAGAAGGGCGTCAAGTTCCACTGCGGCGGTCCCCTGACCGCCCACGACGTCAAGGACCACTTCGACCGGTGGACGGACCCCAAGGAGGCCTTCCCCACGCGGGCCAAGGTGGCGAGCCTGGCCGAGACCCGCGTGGTGGACGACTACACCCTCGTGTGCAGGCTCAAGAATCCGACGCTCGTCTTCCTCAACAACATCAGCCAGACCGAGTGGTCCTACGCCTCGATCCCCCACGCGAAGCACGTCGCCCAGTACGGACAGGACTACGGCGTCGTGCCGGCGACCATCTGCGGCACGGGGCCCTTCAAGCTCAAGGAGTGGGCCAAGGACGACCGGATGGAGCTGGTGCGCCACGAGGGATACTCGTGGGGTTCGCCCGCCTATGAGAACACCGGCGCTCCCTGGGTCGACCGCATCATCTTCCGCACCCTGCCCGAGGACGCGGCGCGCGCGGCGGAGCTCGAGGCGGGCGGCATCGACCTCGACATCGACGTCGCGCCCCAGCACATCCCGCGGCTCGAGGGCAAGGGCGTCAAGGTCACCTCGATCCCGCGGCTGTCCTCCAATCACATCGGCTTCAACATGGAAAAGGACGTCTTCAAGGATGTCCGCGTGCGCAAGGCCGTCGCGCACGCCGTGAACCGCCAGGAGATCGTCCAGTTCGTCATGAAGGGGCAGGCCGACGTCTCCCACGGCTTCCTGCACCCGCTCGTGCCGGGCGCCTCGTCGAAGGAGCAGATGCGCCCGTTCATGGCGGAGTTCAGCCTGGACACGTCGAAGCGACTCCTGACCGAGGCGGGCTGGACACCGGGCGCCGGCGGGGTGCGACAGAAGGACGGCAAGCCGCTCCAGGCCTCGCTCTACGTCTTCACCGAGCTGCACGAGCGCATCGTCACGCCCGTCCAGGCGCAGTTGAGACAGGTCGGCTTCGATCTCCAGATCAAGCGGCTCGAGTCGGCGGCTTTCAACACGGCGACGCGGGCGGGCGAGCACGACGCGCGCTTCCTGCCCATGATCTACTCCTCGGGCGACTTCCTCTACTTCTTCGTCTCCTCGGCCGTCCCGAGCCCGAACACGGTCCGCTGGCGCGACGACCGCACCGACACGCTCTTCCAGCAATCGCAGACCACGGTGAAGGAGCCGGAGCGCATAAAGGCCTTCCAGGGCATCGAGCAGCGGCTGGTCGGCGAGGCCGTGGTCGTGCCCATCCAGCACATCCGCTGGATCTTCGGCAGCCGGTCCCGTGCCCGCGGCCTCAAGTACCACCCCATCCACGGTATCTACAAGCTCATGGACGTCTGGGTCGCTTGATCGAAGGAAGCCTCGACGGCCCCCTCCGAGCCTCCCCCAGGAAGAGCTTGCGCCGGCGAAGCCGGCGCTCGGAGCGGCGAACCGAACCGGCGAGATCAGGAGATTCGATCCATGACGGCGGCCAAGCGGATAGCGATCCGGGCGGGGTACGTGATTGCGTTCGACGGGCGGGGCCACCGGCTCCTCCGCGACGGCGTGGTGGTCATCGAGGGGGACAGCATCGTCCACGTCGGGCCGCGCTTCGACGGCCGCGTGGACGAGAGGGTGGATGCGCACGATCGGGTCCTGACGCCGGGGCTCATCTCCACCCACGCCCACATCAGCGGCTCGCCGCTGGACCGGTCGTTTCTCGAGGATCGCGGCAACCCGCAGTTCTGGTACTCGGGCCTCTTCGAGATGCTGCCCGTGCGGAGCGACTCGCAGGACGAGGAAGCGGGGCGCGCCTGCGTCGACTTCTCCATGGCCGAGCTGCTGCGCGGCGGGGTGACCACCGTCATGGAGATCGGCACGCTCGGCGAGTACGTGGTCGAGCGCGCGCCCCACTATGGGCTCCGCGTCTACATGGGACAGGCCTTCCGCTCCGGGAAGTGGCTCACGAAGGACGGCAAGCGCGTGGAATGGGAGTGGAACGAGGAGCAGGGACGGCAGGGGCTCCGGCGGGCGATGGACTTCCACACGCGCTGGGACGGCGCCCACGGGGACCTCGTGCGCTGCTTCGTCTCGCCCTCGCAGATCGACACGTGCACGGCCGAGCTCCTGCAAGACGCCAAGCGCTTCGCCGACGAGGTGGCGCGGCCCTACCAGGTGCACACCTCCCAGTCGGTGGTCGAGTTCAACGAGATGGTGGCCCGCCACGGCAGGACGCCGATCGCGTGGATGAAGGAGCTGGGCGTGCTCGGCCGCAACACCGTGCTGGGGCACGCCATCATCATCGGCGGCTCGTCGTGGACGAACTACCCGGACGGCGACATCCGGCTCATGGCGGAGGCCGGCTGCTCGGTGGCGCACGCGGTCTGGGTGTTCGCGCGGCGCGGCGTGGCCATGGAGTCCTTCGGCCGCTACCGCGAGGCCGGCGTCAACATGTCGCTCGGCACCGACACGAATCCGCAGAGCGTGATCGAGGCCATGCGCTGGGCCGCCGTGGTCTCGAAGATGATGGAGCGGAACACGGAGGCGACCACCGCGGCCCATGCCTTCGACGCGGCCACCCTCGGCGGCGCCCGGGCGCTGATGCGCGACGACCTCGGGCGCATCGCCTCGGGCGCCAAGGCCGACCTGGTCCTCTGGAAGGCCTCCTCGTGGCGGATGACGCCGCTCCGCGATCCGATCAAGAATATCGTCTACAACGCGAGCGACGAGGACGTGGACCGCGTCTACGTCAACGGGCGCCTCGTCGTGGACGGCGGGCGCGTCGAAGGCGCCGACGAAGGCGCCATCCTCGGGGCGCTCCAGGCCGGCGGCGAGCGCATGTGGCCGCGCATGACGAAGTACGACTGGGCGGGGCGCGGCGTCGACCAGCTCTCGCCCCAGACGTATCCCGAGTGGGGAGAGTAGCCGTCCCGGACGCGGCATGACCCGCTATATCCTCCGGCGCCTGCTCCAGACGGTGCCGGTGCTCTTCGGCGTCTCGCTCCTGGTCTTCGCCGTCATGCACGTGGTCCCGGGTGACCCCGTGCGCCTGATCGCGGGGCCCGATGCGCCCGAGTCGGTGATCGCGAGAGTGCGCGCGGAGCTGGGCCTCGAGCGCCCCCTCTACGTCCAGTACCTCTCGTTCCTCTCCCGCGCGCTCCAGGGGGATCTCGGCCGCTCCCTCCGCTCGCGGTCGCCCGTGGCGGGCGAGATCCTCACCCGCTTTCCGGCCACGCTCGAGCTCACCACGGTGAGCATGGTCATGGCCGTGCTGATCGGCATCCCGCTAGGGCTCATCGCCGCCGTCCGCCGCTCCTCGTGGGTCGACTACCTCGCCATGGGCGCCTCGCTGTCCACGCTCTCGATGCCGATCTTCTGGGTCGCCATCGTCGCTATCTGGCTCTTCAGCCTCCAGCTCGGCTGGCTCCCGGTCTCGGGACGGGCGGGGCCAGTGTGGCACTGGGAAGGCCTGCGCCACATCCTCCTCCCGGCCGCCACGCTGGCCACGACGTCGGTCGCCATCATCAGCCGGCTCACGCGCTCGGGGATGCTCGACGTCCTCGGGCGGGAATACGTCACCACGGCGCGCGCCAAGGGCGTGCCGCCCGCGGGCGTGGTCGGCAAGCACGCCCTCACGAACGCGCTCATCCCGGTCGTGACCGTGGTCGGACTCCAGTACGGCTTCCTCCTCGGCGGCGCCGTGGTCACCGAGACCATCTTCGCGTGGCCGGGCGTGGGCCGCCTCGCGATGACGGCCATCCTCCAGCGCGACTACCCGGTGGTGCAGGGCTGCGTGCTGCTCGTCGCCGTCGTCTTCGTCCTCGTCAACCTGCTGGTAGATCTCCTCTACGGCTGGCTCGACCCCCGCATCCGCTATGAGTGAGATCTGGCGGCGCTTCGCGAAGCATCGGCTGGCGGTGATCGGGCTCGCCGTCATCCTGGGCCTGGGCGCCGTGGCGCTCGGCGCCAGGCGCATCGCCCCGCACGATCCCATCCGCCAGGACCTGCCCCATGCCCTGGCCCGGCCGTCGGCGGAGTTCCCGCTCGGGACGGACGAGTTCGGGCGCTGCATCCTCTCGCGCATCCTCTTCGGCGCGAGGCTCTCGCTCCTGGTCGGCGTGATCGCGACGGCCATCGGCGCCACCACGGGCATCCTGCTGGGGCTCTGCGCCGGCTATTTCCCTCGCGCCGACGCGCCCGTGATGCGCTGCATGGACGTCCTGCTGGCCTTCCCGAGCATTCTCCTGGCCATCGCCGTGGTGGCCGCCCTGGGCCCGAGCCTCGGCAACGTGATGATCGCGGTGGGCGTGCGCTCCGTCCCCAGCTTTGCCCGGGTGACGCGCTCCATGGTGCTCTCGCTGAAGGGGCTCGAGTTCGTCCAGGGCGCCTCCGCCCTCGGCGCCTCCCACGCGCGCGTGCTCTTCCGTCACATCCTGCCGAACAGCGTTTCGCCGCTGCTCGTCTTCTCCTCCATGCAGGTGGCGACGGCCATCCTGCTGGCCGCGATCCTGTCCTTCCTCGGCCTGGGCGTCCAGCCCCCCACGCCCGAGTGGGGCAAGATGGTCAGCGACGGGCGCGCCTATCTGATGGAGGCGCCCCACGTGTCGCTGTTCCCGGGCCTCGCGATCTTCGTGGCCGTGATGGGTTTCAACTGTCTCGGCGACGGCCTGCGCGATGCGCTCGACCCCCGCGTGGGCCGCGTCGCCGTCGAGTGAGGCACGATGACGGCGACACCGCGGGCTCAGCGAGTAGCGCTCCGCGGCGGCACCACGCCGTTGAGACGGGCGTACACGACCAGGTTGCCGTAGTGGTTCATGTTGTCCTGGATCACGCCGAGAATGGCCGACCAGCGCTGGACCTTCTGGCCGCCTCGACCTTCCACCATCTCGAGGGCCTTTTCCTCCGTGAGGCCGGCCCACACCTTGGCGCCATAGTCGTAGCTTTCCCGGAGCGCCTTGACGATCTCGTCGCGGCTCTTGAGGTTGTTGAACCGGGCGTTGTCGCCGAGCTTGTCGCCGGACACCCGGCTGAAGAACACGTAGTTTTCCCCGATCAGATGGATGGCGATCTCCCGGAACGATCGCTGGGCGGGCGTCGCCTTGAAATCATACTTGTCTTCGGGAAATGCCTCGACGATGCCCTGCACCAGTGTGCGGGTGCTGTCCCACGTGGCCTTGGCCGGCGCCAGGAAGCTCGTGGCCGGAAAGCCGGGCTGGGCGGCGGGCGTCTGGGCCAACACCGGGCTGGCCCCCAGGACCGCAAGCACGGCAACAAGGACGCTCCGTCTGAAAGAATGCGTGGTCATGGTTCCTCCTGTCTGGTGAAAGGGTTGGCCTATTTCGTGCGGGAGAGAATTCGCCGAATGCGCTTAGGGATTGGTATCGAGGTGAAAAAATCGGCGCGGTAGAGGTAATCTTCGCCCGATTCGTCAATGACTCGAATCAACCTGTGCCGTTCTGATCGGCCGTCAGGGATTCGGCGGTAGAGCTTCCGCCGCTCCAGCGAGGCGGGATACTTCTCGTTACGCACACACAGGACATATGCCGGACGCGAGCGCCGACTATTGTTCGGGCTCAAGGGCTGCTCTGGAGATTTTGCACTGCCGGATGATGGTCAGAAGCACGCTTCGCCCCAAGAGAGGACGCGAAGCCTACCCATGCGCAGCGGTGAACTGGGTCACGAAAACGTGACCGCGCCGCCGCTTTGCGATTTCCTTTGGGTCCGCCGCCTCCAAATCTACTGCCTCCCGCAAATTGGCAAGCGCATCCTCGACAGAGCTGCCTTGGCTTGTGATGTCGAGCTCGGGGCAGAGGCCGACGTACATGTCGCATTCCTGGTCGATGATTGCCGTGAAGAGTCGCCTGGGCTCCGTATCCACAACGATGTGAGGATAGCATGATCCAAGAGCCGAACCGGTGTGATGCGCTCAGGTCCTCATCCGCGCTGATCCCTTCATGGATCGATTCTCTTTCGCTCGTTGACGCGTTTCACTGCTTTTGCACTAGGCCTCAGTGGCCTGCGTGTACCGGCCAAGGTCATGGCCGCGATCATCCGATCGGCTTTTGCCTGAGAGCGGGCGCGGCCTTCGACGGACATACTCTCCTGCAAGAGTCTGTAGTTTTTGGCCATCAGATCAACCCTCGCGGTATAGCGTCAAACATTTCGAAAAATAACCCCGCCCGAGGCCTTTCGGCGTGTCAGCGGGGAGGAAGTAAAAGGAAGCCTAGCAGACGTGCCCTGCGTGTCAAGAGCCGAGAGAAACTGTGCCTACCAGGCCTGGCGAGCGCCCGCGGGCCTGGTCCCCACCGCGCCGTGCAGGTTGCGCTTCGTGACCCGCCGGAGCAAATCCTCGAGGCGAACGCGCCGCGCTGGGACGGGAGCCGCGATCAATCGTGCCTTGGAGATGGACACATCGACGACCATGCCTTCGCTGACGCCGACATCCTCGGCGAAAGGCTTCGGGATCCTCAGGGCAAGACTATTGCCCCACCTCTGAACGGGAACGCGCACGCTTGTCACCTCCTCCTCGGGCCCGGTATCTACAAAGATGATACCAGGTGGTGCGTCAAACGGAACACGAGCCGGGTAGCCGACACACTTGACCTATCTGGAAAGTGTATCCCCAGCAAACACTGTAACCTTACCTGCGACAGGGCGTTCGTATCCTGACCTTCCATTGTCGGCGCCCTACCCGCCCACGCACAGGAGGCTCAGCCCATGCGTACAGACGCTGGGATCGCCCCGCTCCAGCGGACCCTCGCCGCCGTCTGGCCGGCGAGCCCCGGAGCCTCTGTATCCATCCCGTCACATTGACGGGCTCTGCTCCCGGCACTCACTATCTTTCGCAGTACGTCATGAAGCTTCTGCGCGACTTTCAGGGACTGGGCGTTCGGCTCACTGATGAGCGCCTCGGGCACTTCCTAGAACATCCCGAGATGACGGGAAGCGAGGCCGCGATCGAAGACACGCTGACCAGACCGGAGCACGTCATCGAATCGTTGTCCGATCCAGAGATCCGGTTGTATTATCGCTTCTACAGGGGCACCGTTGTTGGGGACAAGCACCTGTGCGTAGTGGTCAAGATCACTGATGGCGACGCGTTCGTCCTGACCGCGTACTTGACCAACAGCGTCAAGCGGGGGTGGAGGATATGGCCAGAGACCGAGTGAAGATTTGGTACGACGTCGAGGGAGATTATCTCGAGGTCGTCTTTGACCAGCGCCCTGGCTATTTCCGCGAAACCGCCAGCGACCAAGTCATGGAGAAGGTTGACTCGGAAGGAAACGTGCTCGGCTTCTCCGTACTCAAAGTGAGCGCGATTCGGACCCAGCCTCTCGACGTTTCTCTGTAACGCATCCCCTCACCCTGACCCTCTCCCCTTCGGGGGCGAGGGAATTGGCGCAGTCCCTCGGCGTCATTGCGATACCGAAAGGCTTGATAATTCGTGTAGGCCTCTGTATTTGCACAAGGGCACGCTGGCCGAGGCGGGCGAGAGCGTGCTGATCACGGAGGAAGGCGATCGCCGATCCGTGCCCGACGTCCGCGTGGCCATCAGGCGCTGACGATCGTCCCCATCCTGGTGCCCATGCAGGCCGAGCCCGAGTGGCTGACCCTGGCCGAGGCGGGCGAGCGGGTGCGCATCACGGAGGTGGGCAAATGCGGCTCCGTGCCCGACCTGCGCGTGGCCAACCTGGGGCACCTGCCGCTCCTCCTCCTGGACGGCGAGCAGCTGGTGGGCGCCAGGCAGAACCGCATCCTGAACATGACCGTGCTGGTGGCGGCTCAGAGGGAGGGGAGGCAAGGGCTCGCCTGAACATCGCTTCCGCTTCGAGCATCTTCGCGTGATCGGCTGGGCAAGCCCGGTCAGGTCGTCAAGCTCAATACTCCACCGCGCTTGGCCATCCTTGACACCCTTTCGCGGCAGACATACTATCGGCCTGCGTTTCTAGTCGCTGCGATCCTGGCGGACAGCGCTGACCACCTAGTGAAGGAGGACTCTATGCGGAGCACTTCCCGGTTCTTGGCGGCGATCATGGCCATGGTTGCGGCGCTGGCGGGTGGCGGGCTCGCGGCTCCGGCCGAGGTATGGGCGGCGGGGGAGCGGGACATCACGATCGCCCAGGGCATCGACGCCGAATTCCTCGACGTGCAGATGACCAACAACATCGTGACGCTCATCATCAACACATCGATCTACGACACCCTTCTCACGCGTGACAAGCAGCTTCAGCTCGTGCCCGCGCTGGCGACGTCCTACAAGCTCGTCAGCGACAAGGTCTGGGAGGTCAAGCTCCGTCAGGGCGTGAAATTCCACAACGGCGAGCCCTTCGACGCCAACGCGGTCAAGTTCTCGTTCGAGCGCATCAACCGCGGGGACTTCAAGTCGCCGCAGAAGGGCTGGTTCGCCACCATCGAAGCGGTCGAAATCATCGACCCCTACACGGTACGCTTTCACACCAAGGTGCCCGACCCCGCGATGCCGGCGCGGATGACCCTCATGTACCAGTTGGCGCCGAAGTACGTGGCGCAGGTCGGTGACGCCCAGGCCAATCTCAAGCCGGTCGGCACGGGCCCGTTCAAGTTCGTGGAGTGGACGAAGAACGACAGGATCGTGGTCGAGGCCAATGACGGTCACTGGAGCGGCAAGCCGGCGGTGCGCCGGGCCACCTGGCGGCCCATCCCCGAGCTTGGCGCGCGGATCGCGGCGCTCCAGACGGGTCAGGCGGACCTCATCGTCAACGTCCCGCCCGACCAGCTCCAGGCGCTCGCGGCCACGAAGACCGTCCGGGTCGAGAAAACGCCGAGCTGCCGCATCATCTACTTCGGTATCGCCCAGATCAAGGGCGGCCCGCTCGCGGACCGGCGCGTGCGGCAGGCGATCAACCACGCTGTGGACGTGCAGGGGATCATCGACAGCGTCCTCCTGGGCAACGGCAAGCGGATCAACTCCTCGATGCCGCCTAATGTGTGGGGCTACGACCCCGCGATCCCGCTCTACGACTACAATCCCAAGAAAGCCAAGGAGCTCCTAAGGGCTGCGGGGCAGACGAATATCCAGCTGACGCTGCAGGCGCCGAACGGACGCTGGGCGATGGACAAGGACATCGCGCAGGCCGTGGCCGGCCAGCTCACCGAGAACGGCATCAAGACCAATGTGAAGATCATCGGCGAGTGGGGCAGCTACGTCCGCTCGGTGCTTGACCACAAGACCGAGGACATCTTCATGAACGGCTGGTGCCTGCCGAGCCTCGAGCCCGACCACTGGGTGACGCCGAACCTCCACACCGGCGAGCCCGTGTCGCAGTACTCCAATCCCGAGGTGGACAAGCTGATGGAGCAGGCGCGGGCGGAGATGAACGTGGAGAAGAGGAAACAGCTCTACAGTCAGCTCCTCCGCCTGATCCACGACGACGCGCCGTGGCTCTTCATGTATTCGCAGATGGACATCTACGGCGTCAACAACCGCATCAAGTGGACGCCGCGCGGCGACGAGTCGATACGACTCACCGAAATAGGCTTCTAGCAAGCGGCTTGGCCCGCCCCCTCACCCTGCCCTCTCCCCCGCGAGGGGGAGAGGGAACTGCCACGCCCCTCAATAACAATGAGCTTGACCCTCTCCCCGCTGGGGAGAGGGTAGGGTGAGGGGAGCTCCGATGATTGGCTACGTGCTGCGGCGGCTCCTGCAGAGCGTCCTCGTCCTTCTCGGCGTGTCCGTGATCGTCTTCGGGCTCCTGCATCTCACCGGTGATCCCACGCGCCTCCTCCTGCCGCTCGAGGCGCGTGAAGAGGATGTCCGGCAGCTCCGCGCGCTCCTCGGCCTTGACGATCCGCTGTGGGTGCAGTACCTCCGCTTCCTCTTGCGCGCCGTGCGTGGAGACTTCGGGGTGTCGTTCAAGCACCAGGTGCCCGCGCTCACGCTGATCCTCCAGACGCTGCCCGCGACACTCGAGCTGACGGCGGCGGGCCTCGGGCTGGCGCTGGTGGTGGCGGTGCCCGCCGGTATCGTGGCCGCCCTCCGACGCAACTCCCTCATCGACGCCGTCTGCTCGGTGGGAGTGCTGCTCGGGCAGGCGATGCCCGTGTACTGGCTCGGACTGCTGCTGATCCTCGTTTTTGCCGTCAAGCTGGGCTGGTTCCCCGCGGCCGGGCGTGACGGGCTCGTGTCGCTGGTGCTGCCCGCCTTGGCGCTCGGCGCGTTCTCGATGGCCCGCATCGCGCGCATGGCGCGCTCGGGGATGCTGGAGGTCCTGGCGCAGGATTACGTGCGCACCGCGCGAGCTGCCGGCGTGAGCGCCTTCGTGGTCACCTACAAGTACGCGCTCAAGAATGCGGCGATCCCGCTGGTGACCATCGTGGGCCTCGAGTTTGGTGTGCTGCTCGGCGGAGCGGTGATCACGGAAACGATCTTCGCGTGGCCGGGTGTGGGCCGGCTCGCCGTGGACGCGATCTTCAGCCGCGACTACCCGCTGGTGCAGGCGATCGTCGCGATGCTGGCGACTCTCTTCGTCCTCATCAATCTCGTCATGGACCTGGTCTACACCTATCTCGACCCGCGCATCGTCTTCGTGCGGGGCAAGCCGTGAACGAGTCCGCCGGCGTGGCGGTGGCGGCGGAGGTCCAGCCCGCGGCCGGCGCAGGCCGGCGCCGCATGAGCTTCCGCGCGGTGTTCGGAATCACGATGCTCCTCTGCATGGGCGGCGCGGCGCTCCTGGCCCCGCAGATCGCCCCGTGGGATCCGGGGCGCCAGATGCTCCTCAAGCGCCTCCGCCCGCCCGCCTGGGAGCCGCGCGGCCTGCGCGAGCATCCGCTGGGCACCGACCATCTCGGCCGTGACATCTTGAGCCGCATCCTCTACGGCGGCAGGATCTCCCTCGGCGTGGGTCTCTCGGCGGTGACGCTCTCCTGCCTGATCGGCGTCACGCTGGGGCTCCTCGCGGGCTTCCACGGCGGGCGCATCGACGCCTTGATCATGCGTGTCGTGGACGTCTTCCTGGCCATCCCGTACATCCTGCTCGCGATGGGCGTCGTCTTCGCGCTGGGCCCAAGCCTCGTCAACGTGATCCTGGTGATGGCCGTGACGCGATGGGTGCAGTTCGCCCGCATCGTGCGCGCCGACGTGCTGTCGATCCGGGAGCGGGAGTTCGTCAGCGGTGCCCGTGCGCGCGGCAACCGGTCGATGCGCCTGCTCCTCCGCCACGTGCTGCCGAACGCCCTCACCCCGATCATCGTCGTGGCCACGCTCGAGCTGGCATTCATGATCATCTACGAGTCGGCGCTGTCCTTCCTGGGGCTGGGAGTCCAGCCACCCACGCCCACCTGGGGCTGGATGCTCTCCGACGGACGGAACTATATCGCCACCGCGTGGTGGCTCGCGACCTTTCCGGGGCTCGCGATCATGCTGACCGTCCTCGCCGTCAACCTCCTCGGCGACTGGCTGCGCGACACCCTCGACCCCCGGCTCAAGCTCTGACATGGCGCCGCTGCTGTCGGTGGAGGGACTCCAAACCCATTTCGAGACGGGCCAGGGCGTGCTGCGCGCCGTCGATGGCGTGAGCTTCTCGATCGAGCGCGGCGAGGTGCTGGGACTCGTGGGCGAGAGCGGCTGCGGCAAGAGCGTGACGTCGCTGTCGATCATGCGGCTGGTGCCGCCGCCAGGCCGCGTCGCCGCCGGCCGCGTCCTCTTCGAGGGCGAGGACCTCCTCGCCAAGGATGCCGAGGCCATGCGCCGGGTGCGCGGCGCGCGCATCGCCATGGTCTTCCAGGAGCCGATGACATCGCTCAATCCCGTCTTCTCGATCGGCGACCAGATCGCCTCGGCCATCCTCGCTCACAGCGGCGCCGGCCGCCGCGAAGCCTGGCAGCGCACCGTCGAGATGCTCGACCTGGTCCAGATCCCCTTCGCGCGCCAGCGCGTGCGCGACTTCCCGCACCAGCTCTCCGGCGGCCTGCGCCAGCGCGCCATGATCGCCATGGCGCTGGCCTCCGGGCCCGCCCTGCTCATCGCGGACGAGCCGACGACGGCGCTCGACGTCACGATTCAGGCGCAGATCCTCGACCTCCTCCGGCGGCTCCAGGCGGAGCGCGGCATGGCGGTGCTCCTGATCACTCACGATCTGGGGGTGGTGGCCGAGCTCTGCCACCGCGTGGCGGTGATCTACGCCGGGCGCATCGTCGAGATGGCGCCCGTGACGAGTCTCTTCGCCCGCCCGCTGCATCCGTATACCCGTGGTCTGCTTCAGTGCCTGCCGCATCCGAGCCGCTTCGGGCAACCGCTCGCGTCCATCGAAGGCGTGCCGCCCGACCTGCGCCAGCGCAGCGCCGGCTGCCGCTTCGCTCCGCGCTGCTCCTACGCGGTGGCGGCCTGCCGCCGGGACGAGCCCAGGCTGGAGGAGCGGGAGCCGGGACACTTCGTGGCCTGTCCGGTGGTGGCGTGATGGCGGCGCCGCTCCTGGAGGTGCAGGGGCTCGCCAAGCAGTTCGCCGTGGGCGGGGCCTGGCTCGCCCGGCGGCGCCGCGTGATCCGGGCCGTGGACGGTGTGAGCTTCGCGCTCGAGCCGGGCGAGACGCTGGGGCTCGTCGGCGAGTCGGGTTGCGGCAAGTCCACGACGGGGCGGCTCATCCTGCGGCTGATCGAGCCAAGCGCGGGGCACATCCGGTTCGAGGGCAGGGACCTTGTCACGCTTACCGCCCACGAGCTCTGGGCCGCGCGCCAGCGCATGCAGATCGTCTTCCAGGATCCGTTCGGCTCGCTCAATCCGCGGATGCGCGTGGGGAGCATCATCGAGGAGCCGCTCGCGATCTACAAGCAAGGCGACGCCGCGGGGCGTCGCCGCCGCGCGGCCGAGCTGCTCGAGGTGGTCGGGCTCGATCCCGCCTTCGTGGAGCGCTACCCGCACGAGCTCTCGGGCGGCCAGCGCCAGCGCATCGGCATCGCGGCGGCCCTCGCGCTCCATCCGAGCCTCATCGTGGCGGACGAGCCGGTCTCGGCGCTCGACGTGTCCATCCAGGCGCAGGTGCTGAACTTGCTCATGGATCTGCGCCGGCGCTTCGGCCTGACCTATCTCTTCATCTCGCATGATCTCCGCGTGGTCCTGCACATGTCGGACCGCGTGGCGGTGATGTACCTGGGAGAGATCGTCGAGATCGGATCGCGCGATGCCATCCACGGCGAGCCGCGACACCCGTACACGCAGGCGCTGCTGTCCGCGGTGCCCGTGGCCGATCCCACGCTGCGCCGTGAGCGGATCGTGCCGAAGGGCGAAGCGGCGGGCGCGCTCGAGGTGCCGGCCGGCTGCCCCTTCCACCCGCGCTGCCCGATGGCCTTCGACCGCTGCCGCGTGGAGCGTCCGGCGCCACGCGACGTTGGCGCGGGGCACCAGGCCTCGTGCCATCTCTATTGAGGTCCGAACGCGGTCACTCCACTGCGCGGTCGATGCGGCGGCCCGCCTGGTACACGTCGAGCACGTTCCAGAGATCGGCGATCTCGCGTACGGGATCGCCGCGTACCACCAACACGTCGGCGAGACGGCCGGGCAGCAGGTGGCCGGCGACGGCGCCCACCCCGATCGAAGCCGCCGCGCCGGCTGTGCCGGCCACGATGGCGTCGGAGTACGAGAGCCCGGCCTGCGCCAGCATGTGGATCTCGTGGACGAACTCGCCGGGCGCGTACCATCCCCACGGCGAGTCCGACCCCGCCGTCATCCGCACGCCGGCCTCGCTCATCCGTCGCACGGCGTCGACCCGCACATCCAGGGCGCGCCGCGACTCCTCGAGCTGCGCCATGAGCTCGGTGGTGAGCCGTCCCTCGCGCTCCCGCGCTTCGCGCTGGCGCTCGATGCCGGCTTTCATGACGTAGAGCGTGGGATTGACCCAGGCCTTGGCGAGGGCGAGCCGCTCGACGAGGTCGGGGCGAAACCGGTAGGTGCCGTCCGGCTCGGTAAAAATGCAGTGGATGATCATGTCCACGTCGGCGTCGAGGCAGTTCTGGACGGACTGCGCCGAGGTGCAGTGGGCCGCCGTAAGCTTGCCGTGCCGATGCGCCTCGTCGGTCATCGCGGCGAGCTCGGCCACGGTGTACGAGGCGCGGTTTGGATCGGAGGTGCGCGTCGAGCCGCCGCTCGCGACGATCTTGATGTAGTCGGCGCCTTCCTTGAGAAGCTTGCGCACCTCGGCGCGCACGGCCGCCTCGCCGTCGGCCTCGGAGCCGAAGTAGCCCATGTGCCCGCCCGTGATCGCGATGGGCCGCCCACAGATGACCATGCGCGGCCCAGGAGCGAGCTTGCGGCGGATACCTTCGCGCAGCGAAAAGGCCACCTTGCCCTTGGCGCCGTTCTCGCGGAGGGTCGTCACGCCCGAGTGCAGCAGCGTGCGCGCGTTCTTGGCCGCCTGGAGGAGCAGGATGTCGTCGTCCTCCTTCGCGACGTCGTCGCCCAGCGTGCCGTCGCCAGGCGCCACGAGATGCGTATGTGCGTCCACCAGTCCGGGCAAGATCGTCGCGGCGCCGTAGTCCTTCCGGTCCACGGACGCGCCGTCGGGCACGCGGACGTCAGCAGCCCGGCCCAGCTCGAGGACCCGCCCGTGCTCCATGAGCAGCGCGGCCTGCTCGATGGGCGCGGCCCCGGACCCGTCGAGAAGCCGGGCGGCTGTGATCAGCGTGAAGCGCGGGGGTGTCGTCGGCATGCGATCGTCTCCCTGTCGACTGCAGGAGCTCGCGGCTCCGAAACCGTGACGGCCATGCCGGGCACTCTAGGGCGGGCGTTGTCGCGCTGTCAAGGAGTTGGGGCGATGAGGCGTAAGCCTATTTCGTTCAGGAAAGGATTCGGCCGACGCGCCTGGGGATTGGTATCGAGGTAGAAAAGTCAGCCGCGTAGAGGTAATCTTCCTCCGACTCGTCGTCCTTAGGTTAGCAGAACCCCCAGAAGATGTGACCGAAGACGAAGAGCCAAGAAAGGATGAAGACCCGAATCACGAAGGGAAGGTGGGTGCCTCTCAAGGCTAGCAGGAAGAGGAACCCAACGACAATGCCTGCAAAAAGGTAGACGGGGTGATATCCCTCAGCGAGCCCGCGCAGATAACTCGAAACGGTGACCCGGCCAGTCCAAATGGCAAATGCTTCGTATGGTCCGGCTATGATTGCCCCGATCCGAACTATCCAGGCGATGGCTCTTGATAGCCGGGGATCCAAAGGAAATCAACGGGGCCAGAACTGTGCAGCCGCGAGGACGATTGCCGCGGTTGCACCCATCTGGGGATGGACTTCGCCGCTTTGTCGAAAGAGTCTTCAATCGATCGAAAGCTCTTGCTCCAATCTCGACTTTGCATCGCGTCTCACCTATGTGAATCGTTGCTGGATCGTTGAGCCCAATCTATGGAGCAAGTTTGACACACTTGGCCCTCCCTGGGTAGTGTATCCCTCAGCAGACGCTGTGACCTTACCTGTCACAGCGCGCTCGCAAGCTGGCCCTCCATTGTCGACGCCCAACCCGCGAGACAGATGTCTCGGGTCGAAGGCCAGGAGTTCAGCGTGGTGCTGTCGCAGAAGATTCTCGATGTCCCGGGTCGAGCAGTTGCCCCGGCGGCGGGGGCCTAGGACGAAGCTCCAGCACATCGGAAACCGTGATACGAAGACCTATGCCGGCCGGGTCATCGACCGGAAGACTTGATTAATCCCGGCGAAGCTGTGTAAATGAGGCAATTCACATGGGTGATACGATCACCGAGCGGGACCCAGTGCTTGCCGAGATCGTCCGCCGACTCGTCGCGGCGTATGAGCCGGAGCGCCTCTACCTCTTCGGCTCCCAGGCCCGCGCCGAGGCTGGGGCCGACAGCGATTACGACCTGATGGTCGTCGTGCCCGACGATGCTCCGCCGCAGAGACGGCGCAGCCGCCTGGCCTATCAGGTGTTGCGCGGAACCGGTCGGGCGGCCGACGTCCTTGTGTGCACTCGCAGCTTCTTTGACAGCCGCGTACACGTACGCGCCTCGCTCCCGGCGACCATCGTCTCCGAAGGTCGGCTCCTCCACGCCGCCTGACCATGCCCCACGACCCGGCCCACGTGGCCGAGGCTCGAGGCTGGATTGTCAGGGCGGCGCGCGACCTCCGGGCGGCTGAGCACGAGTTCCAGGCCGTTCCACCACTCCTCGACGACATCGTGTTCCACTGCCAGCAGGCTGCCGAGAAGGCCCTGAAAGGCTTCCTGACCTGGCACGACGTCCCGTTTAGAAAGACCCACAGTCTGGAGGAAATTGGGGAACAGCGGAAGTTGTCAAGTGAAATGAGACAGTCGGCCTCGGAAATTTGTGAGTCGCC
>WNGA01000438.1_pt1 | contig 67680 bp, 63 predicted proteins | sample 5400061 | NCBI WGS metagenome assembly WNGA01 (sample SAMN13153366, study PRJNA577476) | soil metagenome | isolation source: 100 cm soil or saprolite under grassland replicate 2 | place: USA:California | collected 2016-06-15
GGCGACAACTGCCTTCAACGCGGCTCGGTCGGTGGCGCTCAGTTTGATCTGGGTTCTTTCGTGCATTCCCCAGACTCGCATGACCGAGTCTGCAGGGGAATCCGCAAGAGAATCGAAAAGTCAGATTTGGTCCACTAGCCGCCTTCACTACGGTCGTGATCATAATGGTCATTGTGATCCTCGGCGGCGGTCCCTTGCACGACGCCTCGCGCGCCATGCCTGCGATGGCGTCGAGCCCGCGCCGTGCCTGTTCCGTCTTCTGGGCCATGGCTCCGATCTGTGCCCGGCATGATCGCGGATCAAGTTTAGCACTTCGGCGTGTCGGCGAGGCGGAGCGGACGGTAATTGTACCGTCCGGATTCAGCGCGACCCGATCGACGCCGTGGCCCTCACCAATGTTCAAATCTCGATATGAAAACCGACTTCGGACAGCCCCTCATGGGGAATTTTGAAGAAATCAGGGGCACGGCTCGCAATCCGGGTGAGGAACGCGAAAATTGCGAACGGCACCGCAGCCATCGCCGAGTTCCTTGCGCGGCGAACGACGATTTCGTGGGCGATATAATAGTGCACATCGTCGAGATCGACCTTGAAGCCGAGCATCCTGCAATTCTTGAGGGTCAAGGGGAATGTCCGGCGTCTGCATGAAGCCGAGCCGCACTTGGATGCGATAGATGCCATGGCCGAGCTCCTCGATCGAATGGCGCTCTGCCAGCGGCACCCGCGGCCGCCGGTCGGCGACGAAGGTCATCAAGACTACCGTCTCGTGCATCACGCTGTTGTTCTTGACATGGTGCAGCAGCATCGGCGATGCGCCGTGGGTGACTTTGGTCAGCCACACCCCCACGCCCGGCGCGCGCGCCACTACCATCTTGTCAACATTGTCGACGAAGCGCTCGAGCGGCATCGACATGTCCTGCAGGCGATGGCGCACGAGGGAGGAGCCTTGCCGCCAACAGAGCATCAATGCCACCATGGCGCTGCCGACAGCGATCGGAAACCAGCCGCCGTCGACGATCTTTAGCGAGTTGGACGCGAGAAAGGTCGCGTCCACCGCGCCGAAAACCACGATAATCAACATCGCGAGCGCCGGCGGCCACTTCCAGCGCCCGATGGCCACGCGATAGAGCAGGATGGTCGTGACCAGCATGGTGCCGGATATGGCGATGCCGTAGGCGCCGGCCAGATGATGCGAGGTTTTGAACAGCACAACGACCAGCGAGGTGCCGATCATCAACAGCCAATTGGCCGTGGGCACGTATATCTGACCGGCCTCCTCGGGCGACGTGGGCACAATCCGCATGCGCGGGCAAAGCCCCAGCTGCATCGCCTGCCGAGTGAGGGAGAAGACACCGGAGATGAGCGCCTGGGAAGCGATGATGGTCGCCAGCGCCGCCAAGCCGACCAGCGGAATAAGCGCCCAATGCGGGGCCAGTTTGTAAAACGGACTATCGGCTGCCTTGGGATCGGCGAGAACGAGCGCGCCCTGGCCGAAATAGTTGAGCAGCAGCGCCGGCAGCACCAGACCAAACCACGCGCGGCGGATGGCGGTAGGACCGACATGGCCCATGTCGGCGTAAAGCGCTTCCGCACCGGTCAGCGCAAGGAACACGCCGCCCATCACCGCGAAGGCGATGAGCGGATTTGCCAGCACGAAGCGGGCCGCCTCGCCTGGACTCAGCGCTTTGAGAATCTCGGGCGCCGCCCAGATGTTGATGACGCCGAGCAAGCCAATAACGACGAACCAGCTGACCATGATTGGGCCGAACAGACGGCCGATACTCGCGGTCCCGCGACGCTGCATCATGAACAGCCCGATCAGGATCGCGAGCGTCAGCGGCAAGATGAAGTCTTCAAATGCCGGCGCGACCAGCCTGAGGCCCTCCATGGCTGAAAGCACGGAAATGGCCGGCGTGATGACGCCGTCGCCATAGAGCAGCGCGGCTCCCACAATGCCAAGCAGGACGAGAATCGGCATCCCGGGGCCGTTCGCGATTCGCTCCGACGCGACCAGCGACAACAGGGCCAGGATTCCGCCTTCGCCGTCGTTGTCGGCTCGCAGGACGAGGACGACGTATTTAAGCGATACTATCGCCATCAGCGCCCAGAAGATCAGCGAGACGATCCCAAGCACGTCGGATGCGGTCGGCAACGCGTGGCCGGTAGCGCCGAGCGTAACTGAAAGCGTATAGAGCGGACTCGTGCCGATATCGCCGAACACGACTCCGATCGCGGTGAGCGCGAGGAAGGCAGGACTGCCCTTGTGCAGTTCGCCGCCGCGGGAGGGAGCGGCGCCCGATCGTTGGGACGCGGCGCTCGTAGCGTTCACGGTCCTGTCTCCTCGCCCAAAGTCGAAACGTCCCCACGGCTCGGGCCCACAAACACTTGCGGCCTCACGATGAGTTGAGTGCAGCCGCGTTCTTCGTCTGACATTCGTTGCAGCGAGCTTACCCCCACCCTGCAACGGCGCGCGCGAAAAAGCTCAAGGATCACGACCTGTTGGACCCGCCGGGTCTCTGGGGCGGTAGTGGCAGACTTGCGCCGAGGCGGGCCATTCGACAGCAATATTGCGGCCTTCCTCGAGTCCGACGTCGCGCAGCGCCTCCCGCATTCGATATCCTGGATTAGCTGCCGCGTACGGCTCCAGGACGCCGACCCCGGGGCAGCAGCTTGACGGCGCTGTCTTGTTGGCCGGCGCTCGACCTAGCCGCGAGCGGCCACGCGACCGCAACGCCGAGCAGCGTGACGAACTCGCGCCGTTTCACTCGATCACCTCGTCGGCGCGGGCGAGCAGCGTCGGCGGTACCTCCAAGCCGAGCGCCCTGGCAGTCGACATATTGATGACCAGTTCGAACGTGACCGAGCGCACGACTGGCAGATCGGCGGGTTTGGCGCCATTGAGGATGCGCCCAACATAAACGCCGAGCTGCCGGAAGACCTCGGTTAGGCTGGTGCCGTAGCTCATCAAGCCGCCGACTTCCGGGAACTCACGTGCATTAAAGGCGGCAGGAATTGCATGGCGCGTCGCCTTTTTTTGGTGCGTGCGATCGTTCCTCGTTGCTTGCTCAGTGGCTTGGCCATGACGGTCGGATAGCACGGAAGCCCGCCGCGACCTGCGGCACGGCCGAGCGATCTTTACCACATTCGCTTTCGCTTCGTTAATCAAAGCAAAAGCCCGCCTCACCGACTCGGACCTTATTGAAACATCTGGAAAAATTGCCAAAACGGGACAGGTAACGGCGCCAGCCGGCGATTGCCTCCAAGTCTCGCCGTAACGTAAAATTTCCGTCCGTTCGTCAAGGGTCGGGGCATGCTCGCGTGCGTACGAGCCATCGCGGCGGCCTTGGCGATGAGCAGCGTTTCCTTTGCCGCCGTCGCACAGGTCGTTCCGCCTGGTGCGCAAATCGTCCCGCCCAGCGAACAGCCTGGCCGGGAGCGCGAGCGATTCGAGCGGCCCCCGGTGCCGCTGGCGCAGCCGGGCGGTCCCGCCATCGCGGTGCCCGGCATCGAAGCCCCGCCGGGGGCCGCCGAGACCAGGCTCGTCATCCGTCAAATTCGCATCGTCGGCGCCACGGTTTACACCGCCGCCCAGCTGGCCGAGGTCTACGCCGACCTCGTCGGCAAGACGGTCACGCTCCAGGCGGTCTACGATCTTGCCCAGCGCATCACCGCCAAATACGGCGCCGAGGGCTACGTGCTCTCGCGCGCCATCGTGCCGGTACAGGAGCTCGATCCCAACGGCGCCGTGGTCAACATCCAGGTGGTGGAGGGCTATATCGAGACGGTGGAGTGGCCGCCGCAGCTCTCCGCCTATCGCGATTTTTTCTCCTACTACGCCTCCAGGATCACCGCCGAGCGCCCGGTCAATATCCGCACCATCGAGCGCTACCTGCTGCTGGCAAGCGACCTGCCGGGACTCAAATTCAAGAACAGCATCAAGCCGCACCCGACCAAGGTGGGCGCGGCGATCCTCGTGGTCGAGGTGACGCAGAAGCCGATCGATTTCTTTGGCCGCTTCGACAATCGCGGCACGCATGCGCGCGGGCCGCTGGAATATTTGACCAGCACCACCTTCAACAATCTCTTCGGCGGCCATGAAGCCTTGACGCTGACCGCAGCCGGCGCGTTCCCGACGCGGGAGCTGCAATACTATGCCGCGAACTACCGGCAGGTCTTGACCAGGGAAGGCCTGACCTACTTCGCCACCGCGAGCTACGGATTCGGACGGCCGGGAACCGAAGAGCTCGAGTTCTTCAACTATCGCACGCGAAGCTTCTACGCGGAAACCGGATTGAGCTATCCCGTCATTCGCGCCCGCGAGCGCAATCTCAACGTCAGCGGCTTGTGGTTCTGGAGCAACGACCGCGGCATTTTCTTCGACCTCGCCGACGAACCGCCGAGCACGCACGACCGCATGCGCGGCATGCGCGTGCGCGTGGAAGCGGATTCCGCCGACGCGATCGGCGGCATCAATCAGCTCTATTTCGTGTTCAGCCAGGGCGTGCGCGGGCTCGGCGCCACGCAGAACGGACAAGACCTTGCCTCGCGCGCCAACGGCCGCGTCGATTTCAGCAAGATGGAGTTGACGCTGTCACGGCTGCGGCCGCTGCCGCTACTCAATGGCTTGTCCGGATTGGTCGCCGTTTATGGACAATATGCGATGACCCCCCTCTTGGTATCGGAGTTGTGCGGCTATGGCGGGCGGCTGTTCGGCCGCGGTTTCGACCCTTCACAGTTCGTTTCTGACAGCTGCTTGGAAGCGCTGTTCGAGCTGCGGTACGATATTCCCGTTCAACTCCAGGCACTTACCCAGACGCAGCTGTATGGATTCTTCGACAAGGGCTGGCTCCATAATCTTGCCCCGGTTCCAGGCACGTTCAAAAGCGTGGATGCAGCCTCTTTTGGGGCAGGCCTACGCCTGGGATGGCTCAATGCGGTAACCGCTGATTTATCCGTGACGCAGGTCGCGCAAGCCCAAGGCTTGGTCGGCACAACCGCCCTGCCCGGCTTGCTCGAGCAAGGCCCACGGAAAAATACGCGGTTCTTCTTCATCCTGAGCGCTCGGCTGTAGCGGGATTGTTGCGATGCATCCACGCTCCAGCAATCTCCTGCTCACCACCGCGGCGCTGATCGCGCTGGAACAAGAACCGCCACCAAATGCGGTTCTTGGGCGCACCTTGGAACATGGCCAACCAGGGAGGGTGACCATTTTTGGAGTGCCGATCCCAAGCCGAAGAGAAAATAACGCAGGCCGAACGCGAACCGCGACATCGGACTCGCCTCCTCACTGCCGCTCAAGCTTGGCTTATTCTCGCAGGTCAAATGAGACGATTAGAAGCCGCGATAAGCAGGCCGGCGAAATACGCTCGAAAATCCGGGCCGATTAGGCCGCCTCCGTTGGCTGCCCTCAAAGTTTTGCGTGAGCGCACGCCTACCCCAACAGCATAGGGACACGCGGCTGCGCGAAGCTCTCGACCCCGCTCGATGTAGGCGGTCTTGGCACCGACAGCCGCGATCCATTCCCGCACGGCCTTGGCGACGAACTCCGGTCCGTTGTCGGACCGGATCTGAGCGGGGACGCCTCGCAGGATGAAGAGGTCGGACAGAACGTCGATCACATCGATCGCCTTGAGCTTGCGGGCAACACGGATCGCCAAGCATTCATGGGTGAACTCGTCGAGCACGTTGAGCATCCGATACTTGCGTCGCAACCGGCTGTTCTCGAGCTCAAGGTCCTTCAAGCGCTTCACCTGCTCGGTCTTCAGCCCACCGAACTCCTGGCGCCACCGATAATACGTCACCTCGCTCACGCGGATCTGGCGGATTGCGTCCACCATGGTCTGGCCCTGCGAGACCAGAACATCAACCTGCCGCAACTTCGCGACGATCTCTTCAGGCTTGTATCGCTTCCTTGCCATTACAGTCCTCCTTGATGCCAAAGACATACCTCAAGTCGGACCACTTCAATGGGGGTGGATCAGTATCACTTCCCCGGCGTAGACCGTTCGGAACGACGCGTGTGCAGCCATCTGGAAAAGGAAAGTGCCAAGCCAATGACGGGGATCATCACCGCGACGAACGGAATGACAAAGAACACGATTCGGTTGAGCAGTGAGGTAAGCCAAAAGGACGTGTACCGTTGCCAGACAGTCGGGCCCGAGAGCAGTGAGGTAAGCCAAAAGGACGTGTACCGTTGCCAGACAGTCGGGCCCGAGCGGTAAAATGCCTGTGCCGTTGGAGAGAGGGGCAAATCATTGGGTTGCTCAGCAGGGAATTCCCCGAGACCATTGAAGGGGCCCGCCCCCCAGTGGACTTCGCGCATGGCTTCCAGCAGCAAGTATTGCAAGGCAGGGTGAAGATCCTTTCGCACGAGCAATCTGTTGCGGGAGGCCAGCAGGTCAACGTCCGAATTGGGGAGGTCGCGGCTCAGGTCGAGGAGACCTCGCCATAACACGACATGCTTCAGCCCGGGGACCGTTTTGGCGATGGCTTCAGCTTGCGCGACGCTCATGAGCCGGATGCCGGGGGCGCCGAGAGTATGCTGCACGCTGTTGAGATCCTGCTGTGGAACGATCACCACGTCGATTTCGCCTGCAATCAATGCGTCGATTGCCTGTGTGTAATCGGGATCCAAGAGTTGGGTGGAAGCATCCAATGCATCAGTGGCTTTCAGAACTTCCAGCATAAGCAATCGTAGCGCTGTTCCTGGCATGCCGATCGAAAGGCGCTTGCCACGGAACTGAGCAAAAAGCGTAACAGGCTCCGCGTTCCGGTAAAAAATAAATATCGCTGCATCGAATATTCCACCCAGTGAATAGAAGATATCCGCATCGGCCGGTTGCGTGACGCCGAAGGTCGCGAGGGCGGCCTGGACCCCGGAGGCGGGATCGCGCAGCCGATCAAGATTCTCCACGGCGCCGGCAAAGTTGCGGATCTCCAGCTCAACACCATGGCGCGCCAGGATGCGAGCGTATTGCCTCGCAAAGTTGTCGTACCCGGATCCTGCCGCCCCGGCGGCGATTGCGAGGTGACGTGGTGGCAGCGGATCGACCAAGCGATACGCGCCGTATAAGGCGGCTAGGACAGTGGCCGCCGACAGAGTCACAATAATTAAAGGTGACCTAGGCCACATCTTCTACTCGGATCAGCTCGTGCATCCGCCGAGCTGCGATGACTAACCTGAGCAACCGTGCAACGTTCCTTACTTGGCCTTCGCGCCGAGCATAATGGGAGCAGTCTGAACAAGTTTGACCGACTTGACCATCTTCTCTGAAGTGGCTTTGTATTTCTTGAAATGGGCAGATTCCAGATGTGACTTATACGCATCTACATCCCGATAGATCTCGAAAACCCTAATGTGGGTGGGATTATCTTTTTCAGACACGGCGTATAGGACCAGAACTCCTGGCTCTACGCGAACAGCAGTTTCTATCTGCTCCCTAACTGCGGATTTATAGTCTTCTAACTGGGCGGGATCGATTTCGATTTCTGCTATCTGTACATATTGTCCTTGCGGCTCCTGTTCGGCGGCAAACCCACACACGGACGACGCCAGCATCGACGCGCTAAAAAAGAGAATCTGCTTCAAGTTCATCGCGGCATGACCTTGACTGTAGCGGCACGGGCGCGTTTGCCAATCATCGGATTGAGGTAGGGGCTGCCGTGATATTTCGCACGGTAGGCGTCGTCGACGCGATCATTGGTAGGCCCGTCAACCGGTTCGAAGATGACCTCTTTTGTCATCCCGGCGGCGATGATCCGCCCCGCCTTTTGTCGCAATGCGGCCTGGCACCAACGGGATTTCTGTCCGTTATAAGGGCGCACGTAAAGCGCGTCGTCGACCGCGACGGACCAAATCCATGTCGGACTACCATACGTGACACCGTCCTCACGGAACGGAGAGATGTGTAAGTCGTCAGCCTTAGCGATCTTGTGCAGTTCGTTCTTCGACCAAGCCATGTGGGTAAATCTTCATTGTTGGGTCTTAATGAGCTCGATCGTCACCTTCACCGATCCGGGCACGTTCAGTGCCTCCACATCGGAGTCGATCTTGCCGATAACGATGATGCCGGTTGAGGGAATGGGTTGCCCATCATGGCGATAGTACATCGCCACATCTGGTCCGGGTGACCAGTAGATCACGTCGCCAACTTCATAAGTCCGCGTCCGCTTTCCTCCTCCCGAAATCGCACGCGGCAGATGCCCAAATTTCTCTCGGCCGAACAGATCGTTCATTGTCAAAGTTAGCGGCAACAATGAAACGAAATCTTTTGTCGTTTCGCTGTCGATCAGTGTGGCCGTAATTGTTCGGTCGTCAGTCCTTATTCTTATCATAGTAGTTTGCCGCTCAGTAAATGTTTCGGCTTGCTGTTCCGGTCGGATGTTGTTGACCGCGCTATCGCCGCCGTAGGCCACGTTGCTGAGCGCCGCCACCAATAGGATCGGCAAGAACAGACAGCGCTTGATCCGGGTCTTCATTGATTCACGGTCTCAACAGCGTCTTGATGGCTCGGCGCTCGTCCATGGCGCGATATCCCTCCGCCACCTGATCGAGGGGGAGCGTGAGATCGAAGACCTTGCCGGGATTGATCTTGCCGTCCCACACAAGCTTGATCAGCTCGGGCAGAAAGCGGCGCACGGGAGCGGGACCGCCGTGGAGATGCACATGAGCATAGAACAACTCTTCCCCGTCCAATTGGACTCCGTGCGGGACACCAACAAAGCTCACATAGCCACCCCTGCGAGCAGAACGGATCGCCTGCATCATAGATTCCTGAGTGCCAACGCACTCCAACACCGAGTCGGCCCCAATTCCGTCCGTCAGCTCATTGATGCGGGCCACCCCTTCATCGCCGCGCTCGGTCACGATGTGGGTTGCGCCGAACTCGCGCGCGAGCTTTTGCCTCGGCTCGTGACGGCTCATCGCGAGGATGCGGTCGGCGCCCATCTGTTTGGCGGACAGCACAGCCAAGAGCCCGACGGCGCCGTCACCAACAACTACGACAGTCTTGCCTGGCTTCACGTTCGCGGCATCAGCGGCGAACCAGCCGGTGCCCATGACATCGGAGAGCGCCAGCAGGTCGGGGATCATTTCAGCCGACGGGATACCTGGCGTGGCCACCAGCGTGCCATCTGCGAGCGGCACACGCAGCAGGCTTGCCTGTGCTGTGCCGACGAACTCTCGGTTGATGCAGGACGACTGATAACCGGCCCGGCAGTTGGGGCAGGTATTGTCCGAAGCAAAGAATGAACCGATCACGAACTGGCCGGGCTTAACGGATCTGACATCACTGCCGACTTGTTCAACGACGCCGCAGTACTCGTGCCCCATCGGACTAGGGCCGTTGGTAGCTTGAAGCCCGCGGTAGGGCCACAAATCCGACCCGCATACACAGGTGGCCGCGATCCTGATGATGGCATCCGTGGGCTTGGTAATCGTCGGAATTTCGCGCGCCTCGAAACGCACGTCGCGCGGACCATAGAGAACGGCGCCTCGCATGGCTTTTGCTCCTTCCTTCGATGACTTCGGCCGTGACGCTAGTTTCATCGTTTGCACCTCTAACGCTGTGTGCTAGTCGCTTAATGTGCGGTGTAGCCTCCATCGACAGCGAGCGCGTGGCCGATCACGAAGCTTGCGCCGGGACTGCAGAGCCAAAGGACGGCAGAGGCGATCTCTTCTGGTCGGCCGAGCCGGCCGATCGGCTGATCCCGCATGATTTCCTTCATGGCATCGGCTTGCTTTGCCAGCATGTCCGAGACCATCGGCGTGTCGATTGTTCCCGGGCACACCGCGTTGATGCGGATGCCCCGCGACGCATATTCAAGCGCGGCGCTCTTGGTCAGTCCGATCACGCCGTGCTTGGAGGCGTGGTAGGCCGCCCGGCTAGGTAATCCCACGAGACCACCCAGCGAGGAGCAGTTGACGATGGCACCGCTTCCTTGCGTGCGCATGTGGCGCAGTTCGTGCTTCATGCACGCCCACACGCCGCGCAGGTTGATCGCGTTCACGCGATCAAAGTTCTCTGTCGTTTCATCGGCCGCGTCACTTGGCGGAACCTGGATGCCGGCATTGTTGAACGCCGCATCCAGCCCCCCGAAGGTAAAGACGGTCTGCCGGACCATGGCCGCCACGTCGGCCTCGTCAGCGACATCGCATCGGATTGCAGCGGCCTTATGCCCGCGAGCTGTGAGGTCATCGACAGCAGAACGCACGGAGTCTTCGTTCCAGTCCGCCAATACAACTGATGCGCCGGATTCAGCGAAGGCTTTCGCGGTTGCAAGACCCAGCCCTGATCCCGCACCGGTGACGAGCGCGACTTGGCCTTCAAATGATATGTTCATAAACGGGCTCCTTTGCGCTTAGGCGAGCGGCTCATGGCGTTCCGGCTTCCGAGTATGTGTGTTCGTCGCTCAAGTCCGCCGCCTAGCCGGCAAATTACGCCGATAAGGATCGACATCACTTCGGCCTTGCCAAATCCATGGTTCGACAACGCGAGATTGTCGTCGAACAAGATGCCAATGCTGGCCACTGTCAAAAGCCATCCGCTTGCGACAAGAACATGGAGCGGCCAACGGCTTTGTTCAATCGCCGCGACTCCTGCCATGGATTTCCTGGGATTGTGCTGCGTCATCTCAAAAAGACTCATTTGCGGTACTGATCGTCGTTGACCTTCTCCATCCAATCGACGTTCTTGCCGTTGAGCGTTTCCTGAATGGCGATATGGGTCATTGCTGTCGTCGGTGTCGCTCCGTGCCAATGCTTCAGGTCGGGCGGAAACCAGATTACGTCGCCAGGCCGTACTTCTTCGATCGAATCGCCCTCGCGCTGAACCCAACCGAGGCCAGACGTAATGATCAAAGTCTGTCCGAGCGGATGGGTATGCCAGGCGGAGCGAGCACCCGGCTCGAATGTGACGCTACCTGCGGAGACGCGGCTGGGTTCACGCACCGGGAACAACGGGTCAATTCGCACCACACCTGTGAAATACTCGTTCGGTCCTGTGCGCGATGCCTGCGATCCTACTCGTGTGATTTCCATCGTTGCGCTCCTTCCTTTTGTTTGGACGGCCGGCGTCTGCGCAGCAGTTGGTTTAGTTACTGCTATCGAGGCGAGACCACCCGAGGCGACGAGCATGCGTCGGCGCGTAATCATCACGTCTCCTGAATGGCTGCTTGCCTTTAGCTTTGCGGCACCCGGCCGCATTTATGTCGACCGTCTGTTTGGAATTTAGAGCGGGCATCGGTTGGGACTAGCCGCTATTATCCGCATGGACTTATGAGCAGGGGTCATAAATGCAGCGCGGAAACCTGGATCAGCTGGTAGCTTTCGTCGCCGTAGGACAAGAGCGCAGCTTCACGAATGCAGCAGCGAAACTTGGCGTTTCGCAATCGGCGCTGAGCCATACCATCAGAGAACTCGAAGAGCGCCTCGGCGTCCGGCTCCTGACCCGCACTACCCGCAGCGTGTCGCCCACTGAAGCGGGGGAGCGCTTATTGCGCGCCATAGGTCCGCGGTTCGAGGAAATCGATGCCGAGCTATCAGCTGTAAGCGAGCTTCGGGAGAAGCCGGCCGGCACTATTCGAATCACGGCGGGCGACCACGCAATACAGTCCATTCTCTGGCCCAAAGTGGCGAAGTTTCTACCGAACTATCCCGACATTAGGGTCGAGATTATCGTCGACTATGGACTGACCGACATTGCGGCGGAGCGTTACGACGCGGGCGTTCGTTGGGGCGAGCAAGTGGCGAAAGATATGATCGCAGTGCGCATCGGGCCCGACGTGCGCTTTGCAGTGGTCGGGACGAAGTCCTACTTCGCCAAGCGGCCACAACCAAAGACGCCGCGGGACCTGATCAATCACAGCTGCATCAATCTGTGGCTTCCGACCTACGGCGGGCTTTACGCATGGGAATTCGAAAGAGGTGGCCGCGAACTGAGAGTGCGAGTGGAAGGCCAGCTTGTCTTCAATAATATCTTCCAGGCCCTCGATGCCGCGCTGGCCGGTTTCGGCTTGGCCTATGTACCGGAGGATCTAGCTCAGCCGTATCTCGCCAAGGGTCGTCTCAAGCGGGTGCTTGAAGAGTGGTGCGCGCCTTGGTCCGGATACCATCTCTACTACCCGAGCCGACGGCAATCCTCTGCGGCCTTTACCTTGTTGGTGGACGCGCTTCGCTATCGCGGTAGCAGGCAAACTCGATGAGGATGCCAGCGCGGATCGTTCCTGGCTCTGGCGGAAAACAGCTTGGTTTATGTTCTTTGCGCAGGCTGATTCCGGATCGGCAGCGCACGTATTCGTTTGCCGCAAGCTGCGTAGATCGCATTTGTCAACGCGGGCGCAACGGGGGGCAAGCCGGGCTCACCTACCCCACCCAGCGGTTTGCCGAAGCCAGTTGGGGCGAGCAAATGCGTGTGGATCTCCGACGGCGCGGCGTCGATTCGAGTCACCTCGTAACTGTCGAAATTCGTCTGCTCAACCCGTCCCGCCTTGAAGCTAATCTCGCCGATGGTCGCGAGGCTAATGCCCTGCACAACCGCCCCTTCGAGTTGCGCGCGGACGCGATCCGGATTGACGACGGCGCCACAATCGAAGGCGATATCCACCCGAGGAATTGACAACTGACCATTGGCGCCAACCGCCACCTCGACCACAACCGCGGTATAACTCACGAAGCTGCGATGCGCCGCGATGCCGAGGCCATGGCCTTGAGGCAGTTTGCGTCCCCAGCCGGCCTTGCTCGCCGCCTTCTCGATCACCCTCCGCAGTCGTCCCGTATCGAACGGATAAAGCTTTGGGTCTTCGCCATAGACCCATTCGTCCGACATCGATGCCGCGTCAATCAGGCGATCCTGTCCGATTAACTCAAGGAGATAGTCCTTGGGGTCGCGCCCCACGGCCGCCGCGAGTTCTCCAACGAAGCTCTGAATCGCAAAGGCGTGCGGGATATTGGAAACTGACCGGAACCAACCAATGCGGGTGTGTGCCTCCGCTTCCGGATTTTCGACTCTGACGTTGGGGATGGGAAAAGGCATATCGACGGCGCCCATTGCCAGTTCGAATGGCCCCTCGTGCTTGGACTCCGGCGCAAAAATCGACTGGATGGTCGGCGCGACCGTGCGATGCAGCCAGGCAACCGGTTTGCCTTTATCGTTAAGGCCAGCCTGCAATCGCTCGACGGACGCGGTATGGAAAAAACTGTGCTGTATGTCGTCCTCACGCGTAAAGGTTAGCTTTACCGGCCGGCCATCCATAGCGCGAGATAAAATCGCCGCCTCGCTGGCGAAGTCCGGTTTCGACTTGCGGCCGAAGCCGCCACCGAGCAGCAGCGGATGTACGATGATTTTATCGACCGGTAGGTTGAAGCGTTTTGCCAGGTCGGTTCGGATGGCTTCGGGAGCCTGCACGCTGCACCAGACCTCGCAATCTTCGTTGGTCACGCGGGCAGTCGCGGTCGGAGGCTCCATAGGGGCCTGCGCGAGATGCGGGATGTAGTACGACGCGTCGATGCGCTTCGATGCCTGGGCCATTGCTGCATCGACGTCGCCGTTGTTGCGCACGACTTTGCCCGGTCCGCTTACAGCAGTTTCCATCGTCTTGCGGAACTGAGCCGAGTCATAGCTTCCATTTGGTCCGTCATCCCACTGAATCTCGAGGAGCGAACGCCCCTTGATGGCAGCAAAAGTATTCTCCGCCACAACGGCAATTCCACCGAGCGGTTCAAATGCTGACGGAATAGCGGGCGCATCAATCGGGACGACCTTTAATACGCCCGGGACCTTCAAGGTCTCGGCCGCATTAAAACTCTTCACCTTGGCGCCATAGACGGGCGGCCGTGCGACGACCGCAAAGATCATTCCCTCGATCCGAGCGTCGATACCGTAGACGGCTTTGCCCGTCGTGATGTCGTAGTTATCGATCAGGGAGATATTTTCTCGGCCAATATAGCGAAATCGGTCCGGAGCCTTAAAAACAAGCGCCTCGCGCGGCGGAACCGGCCGCACCGCCGCGCCATTGGCAAGTGCTCCAAAACCGAGACGACGTCCGCTGCTTCCCTGCACGACTTCGTGGTTCTCGGCCTTGACCTCCCTGACAGGTACACCCCACCGGGCAGCCGCTTCTTCCTCAATCATCTGCCGGGCTGCCGCACCAATACGACGAAGTGGCTCAAAATGGTGTCGCATACTGCGTGAGCCGTCAGTGTTCTGGTTGCCGAAACGCGCCTCATCGCCTGGCGCCTGCAGAACTTTGACGCGTGCCAGGTCCGCCTCGAGTTCGTCTGCGACAACCATGGCCCAGCTTGTGCGGACGCCCTGGCCCATCTCGGCGCGATTGCATAAGAGGGTAACTGTTCCGTCATCTGCAATGGAGAGGAAGATGTGTGGATTGTCTTTGAGTCCGCCCTTCATCGCCGCGCCGCTGTATTTTTTCTCTTGCGCCAACGCGGGCAATGGCACTCGAACCGTGAGGACGAGGGTGCCGGCTGCGAGGCCAAGCAGGAGCGCTCGACGGCTGACATTTGTCAGTTGGGTGGTTGCATTCATCCTCATGCTCCCTTCGCGGCACGTTTGATGGCGGCGCGAATACGCGGATAGGTGCCACAGCGGCAAATGTTCCCGCTCATCGCGGCGTCTATGTCGGCATCAGTCGGATTCGGCGTTTCCTTTAAAAGTGACGCTGCCTGCATGATCTGGCCGCCCTGGCAATAGCCGCACTGCGCTACGTTAAGTTCACGCCAAGCCACCTGAACCGGGTGCATGCCATCCGGTGAAAGCCCTTCGATCGTGGTGATGGCTTGGCCGTCGATATCGCCCATTCGTATCTGACACGCGCGAGCGGCCGACCCATTGACATGAACGGTACAAGCCCCGCAGAGCGCCTGGCCGCAGCCGAATTTAGTGCCGGTCATGCCGATGACATCCCGCAGATACCAAAGAAGCGGCATCTCTGAATCACCCTTAAAGCTGTGGGCTCTTCCATCGATGGTGAAGGTGGTGCTCATTTTCGTCCGATTGCGGTGCTTGCTATTTCGGTCGCTTCTCAAAAACGTCTTTTGCGACGGGCAGCGCCGAGAAGGCGTTTGGCCAGCCGACGTAAAAGGCGAGATGTGCAATGGCTTCGGAGGCTTCTGCTTGCGTGAGACCGTTATCCATCGCCCTATTGAGATGGTAAGGCATCTGCGCGACTTGCCCGGTTGCAATTAGCGCGCTGACCGTGACCAGACTTCGGTCGCGCGGTGCCAAGTCCGGGCGCAGCCAAAGGTCGCGGAAAAGAATATCGGTTGTGTTCTGCACAATTCCAGGAAAGTACACGCCGAACTGTTCGCCGACGCGGGATGCGCGCTGCGCCTCGGCAGCTTGGTCCAGCGGGAGATGGGAAGGCGAAGCCGCTGGGAGTTGATCAGCTCCGATTTTGCGTTCCGCAAAGACGTCCTTCGCGACCGCTACCGCCGACATGGCGTTCGCCCAGCCGGTGTAGAAGGCGAGATGCGTGATGATCTCGGAGATCTCGCGCGGTTTGACGCCGTTATCGAGCGCCAGGTTGAAATGGTAGGGCATCTCGACTGCCTGGTTGCGCGCAATCAGTGCGGCAAGCGTAACGATGCTGCGGTCGCGTGGCGTGAGACCGAGGCGTTTCCATATATCCCCGAGAAGGCGGTCTTGCGTGTATTGATCAAGCGCTGGGGCGACCATTCGGATATCCTCACGAGTCAACATCGACTTCGGCATGACCTTTGTCTCCTGCGCTTGGACCGACGAAGCAATCAAGGCGAGCGATACGACCGTGGCTAGCAACAGCAGCTTCATGTGGGCCTCCTGTCGGAAAACGCGATCGCGTTCTTGAATGATCCAGGGCTCTTTGAGCCCAAATGTTTCGCGCATTTATGTTGCGCCTTCGACCTATGTGTATGCGCAGGCGGAGGCTCCGATTAGACGGTTAAACTCGCATGGACTTATGAGCGCAGCTCATCAAACGCTGACGTGCGGCCGCGTGACCTGCTCAAATGAGAATTCAATTTTGGTGCGGTATTGGCACAACTCGGACCTCGGGAAATGTCCGACTTGAGTCCGAAAAGCGATCCAAAGATGGGGTAATCGGCCTGCCAGCTTGTGGATAGCTGAAGAATTAGGGTGCTGCGCTTCGGGCTGATGGTGAAACGAGGTCCGCGTCTGCGGCCTCAAGCATCAGAAGGAGAAGCGCAGCATGGCCTATTTTGCTGGACTCGATGTATCGGTCAAGGAGACGAGTGTCTGCATCCTGGATGATACGGGCGCCTTCAGCACGGCCCGCATATGTCGCGTCTCAACGCAGATCACCGGCAAGCCCGCTTCGGCGAGAACGCTGTATAGCCACTGCGACAGCGGTCCAGCTTCCAGCCCAACTCGCTTGAAGCGATACCTCAATTTACTACGTTCGCCGTCGCACGAAAGCGAACGCCAGCTTTGGGTAAATCACGACGTCGCTTTGTTTTATCGAGACCTTCGAGCCTGGCGAGGGGCGCCTCGGATTCCTTATATAGGACGCATGGCCGCCCGGGCGTACGCCCCGTGAACAGGAGCCGACATGACCCCACGCATTCCCGAGAACATTTCCACTTGGTTGGTCGACTGGAGCCTCGTCACCATCATGGGCAACACGATGCCGCCGCGAGACCCCAGCGAGGATGATGACGAGGACGAAGAAGACGAAGAGGACGATGACCGGCAAGAAGAACCGGCGATCGTCAGAGAACCCGATGAATAATCCTGTGGCTTCCGAGAACTCAGATTCGTGCGTATCGATGGTGTAGTCCGCCAAGGATCGGCTGCGCGATAATGTCTCCGAACCGCTCAATCGGGCGTGTGCAGGGTGTGTCCTTGCCAAGCGAAAGGTGCGTCCGCACCTCATTATAGTAGCTGGCGTAATTCGAAAGAATGCGCCGAAGGTGATCTTCGTTGAACACGATCACGTGGTCCGTGCACTCGTGCCGCGCCGACCCGATCAAGCGCTCAACTAGGCCGTTCTGCCAGGGCGAGCGGAAGGATGTCGGCCGATCCCTAATACCCATCGCTCGGACGCGAGTTTTGAACACGGCGCCAAATGCTCGGTCATTGTCACGAATGAGATACTTCGGTGCCGTGGCCCAGGGGAACGCTTCAGTGATCTGGCGCGCCAACCACTCGGCCGTCGGGTTGCGGGTCACCGCAAACCACAGCAGCTGCCGACGTTTGTGGCCGAGAACAAGAAATGCAAAGAGCTGCTGAAACGCAATCGTCGGAACCACGAACAGATCAATCGACGCAATCCCCTCTATATGATTGCGAAGGAAGGTCTTCCAAGTCTGCAATGGCCGATCCCGCCGCGGTACCATGTAGACGGAAACCGTGGACTGGGCGACCCCGACGCCGAGTTTGAGCAGTTCGCCGTGAATCTTGGTCGCGCCCCACAGCGAGTTCTCAAAACTCATTGTTCGGATCAGGTCGCGCACCTCTCGGGCGATCCGCGGTCGGCCACCAGGCGAGCGGGATTTCCATCGCCAGTAGCCGGTAAAACCCTTGCGATGCCAGCGCACGACAGTCTCGGGCCTGACGATGCTCATGGCATCAAGAATGCGAGGGTAGCGACGATAGAGCCACATGAACAGGGCGCGGTCGATCCAACGCAAATGCAGTCGCCGGCGCGGCATGCGCTGCTGCAGGACGTTGAGCTGATGCCGCAGTATTAAGATTTCGGCTTCCAGCCGCGGTCGCGGCTTGAAGAGGTCGCACAGCATACGGACTAATAAGAGGCCGACTGCAAACATTCGGCGATCATGTTCTGATTCGTCGGTGACTGCGAGTCAAATGGATAGAGTTTTCAGAAGCGACACCTTCTGCCCTACTACGGACAGCTCCGTCCCTGTGTCTTGCATCGGTAAATTGATCCTTATCGGGTCCTCCGACTTGGACGTTTCCCTTCGCATCAAGACGACAGGTTCCCAGGTTCCATACAAGAGCCTGTCTCGGAGTCACGCCGCCTTCGAGCCGGATGCCGCTTGGGCCGGGCTTCAGGGCTCCGCCCAAACTTGTCCCGAGATGACCACTGACCTCGGTTTTGACATCGACGTTGCCTTTTCGACCATTCATCGACTGTTTGCTTTCGCTCGTCTCTCCCAGACGCACCAAAGCGGGATCACGTCCCGCCCTTTCTGCAACGCTCACCACCACCGCTCTTAACGGCAGCAGCTTGCAGCGGTTTGCATCCTGCTCCTGATCGCAGGATACGAGGGGCCCTCCCCCATCTCTTGCACAGCTCCATACCTCCCTCTTCGTCGGTATGTTCGTGGCACACCATGATCCAGGCACTCACGCCGAAGCGTTCCGATCAGACGTTCAGCGTATGGGTTCTGCCACGGCGACCTCGGTGATATGGGTCGGTCACGAATCCCCATCGCGCGAATTCGGCGCTGAAAGGCCTGCCCGTAGGCACGATCATTGTCGCGCACCAAATAGGTGGGCGCCGTGTTCCAGGGGAATGCCTCTGCCATCTGTTGAGCCAGCCATTCCGCCGACGGATTGCGGGTCACTGCAAACCACAGCAGTTGCCGCCGTCCATGGCCCACAACAAGGAAGGCAAACAGCCGCTCGAAGGTCAGGGTTGGAACCACGCGCAGATCGATCGCCGCAATCGCGTCCGCATGGTTGCGCAGGAATGTCCGCCAGCTCTGCGATGGCGGTCCACGGCGCCCGATCATGTACTTCGAAACTGTTGACTCCGCGACTTCGAATCCGAGCTTCAGCAGCTCGCCGTGGATCCGCGGAGCGCCCCACAATGGGTTCTCCTTGCTCATTCGACGGATGAGATCGCGCAGCTCATGCTCGATTCTGGGCCTTCCTGGCCGACCTCGGGATTTCCAGCGCCAGTAGGTCCTGAACCCTGCCCGATGCCACCGCAGGATGGTGGCCGGCTGCACAACTCGAGCCAAAGCCAGCAGGCTTGGCCAGAGCCGCGTCACCCAGACCATCAAGGCCCGGTCACTCCCCCGCAGCCGCAGACGTTGCGGCGGTCGTCTCAGGATAATGTTGAGCTGATGACGCAGAAAGAGGTTCTCAACTTCAAGCCGCCGCCGCGACTTGAGCAGATCGGCGATAAATGTTCCAAGCAGGTAGATGATCGCAAGCATCGCATTGGATGATGCTCTGATTCTCCCTCACAGCGCGAATCCTACCGGATCGAATTTTCGGGAACGACAACCGTTGACGCGCCTGTCGCGTTGATCGAATGTGGTGAGGCCGGGTGACGCCGCGGTTTGTTGCAGCCGGCAGAGGGAGATGACGATGTCCGATTCTATTTCACGCCGCAGCATGTTGGCAGGAGCCGCGAAGGTGGTGGGGGCGGGCTCCCTTCTTGTGAGCACACCGTCGCGAGTGTTTGGCCAAGACGTCAAGCCGATCACGGTGGGCTTCATTTACGCGGCTACGCGCAATGACTACGGCTGGAATCAAGCGCACGCCGTCGCGGCGCGACGGATCGCCGCGTTGCCCGGGGTCAAACTGGTCGAGCAAGAGCGGGTGCCGGAGACCGTGCAGGTCGAGCGGGTGATGGAAAGCATGATCCAGCTCGACGGCGCCAAAGTTGTGTTCCCGACATCCTTCGGATTCTGGCCGTTCATCCAGAAGATGGCGCCGAAATATCCCGACGTGCTTTTCGTCCACGCCGGCGGCCTGTGGAAGGAGGGCGATGCGAAAAACACGATCGGCTATCGCGGCTACATGGAAGAGCCGCATTACTTGTGCGGGATTGCCGCCGGGATGACAAGCAGGACCGGCAAACTCGGCTTCATCGGCTCGAAACCGCTCTACTTCATCTTCAACAACTGCAACGGCTTCGTGATGGGGGCACGGTCGGTCCGCCGGGACGCGACGTGCCAGGTCGTGATCACCGGCGACTGGGACAATCCGGTCAAAGAGGCTGAGACCGTGAATGCGCTGGTCGATCAGGGCGTCGACGTTATCGTCGCCAACGTCGACAGCCCGAAGGTCGCGATCGAAACTGCGGAACGCCGCGGCATCATGAGCTGCGGCTATCATACCGACTTGTCGGCGCTCGCCCCTAATGGCTTTCTCACCGGTGCCGAGTGGAACTGGGCGAAGGGCGGCGACTTCGTCAAGGCGTGGCAGACCGGAGGGCCATATCCGAATCTGTATCGCGGCGGGTTCCGCCAGGAGATGGTGGCATTGAGCTCGTTCGGGAAAGCCGTGCCGCAGAACGTGCAACAGGCTGTGCTCGCGGCGCGCCAGGGTTTCCTCGACGATACACTCAAGCTCTACAAGGGCCCGCTGAAGGACAACAAGGGCAACCAAGTGATCGCCGCCGGGCAGGAGATCTCCAACACCGACAATGCATTCAAGCTCAACGTGAAATGGCTCGTCGAAGGCGCCATCGGTTCCACCGGGCTCCAGTGAGGGATGGCGCCTCCGCGGTACGATGCGCGAAACAGAGATACGGGGCCGCGGGAAGCGCGTGCACCTCCGACGCCCCATGCGACGCTGAGCTGGCGCCTCACCGCGCGGCGTCTGCCGACCGACAGCCTGGAATCCCTGTTGCTGTCGCTCGCCGCGCTCGCGGTCGCGGCGATCCTGTTCGGCGGCTTCGTCGCCCTGCAGGGCCACGATCCGCTAGCGGTGTATCAGACGCTCTATCTCGGCGGCTTCGGCACGCGCTTTTCCATCGAGAATACGCTCACCCAGGCCGCCCCGCTGCTGCTGACCGCGCTCTGCACGCTCATTCCGGCGCGCGTGGGCCTGCTCGTCATCGGCGGCGAAGGAGCCGTCGTCCTGGGCGGGCTCGGCGCCGTGCTGGCCGGCGTCGCGCTCGCCGGCGCCCCAGCCTCGATCGGAACGATGTTGACGATCTCCGCCGGCGCGCTCGCCGGCGGATTTTGGATCGCCGCTGCCGCCGCGTTGAAGCACATGCGCGGCGTGAACGAGACCATTTCCACGCTGCTGATGAATTACATCGCAATCGCTCTGATGAATCATCTCATCAGCGGCCCGATCCGTGATTTTTCGCAAACCCTGAAGGCGCAGAGCTGGTCGATCCCCAATCCCTTCATGGTCGGTAATATTCCGGGCTGGTCGGTGCATTGGGGCCTGGTGATCGGTCTCACATTCTGCGTGCTGCTGCATCTCGTGCTGCGCCATACGACGCTCGGCTTTGCGTTCGACATCCTCGGCGGCAACCGGCGCGCTGCGCAGATGGCGGGCTTGCCGATCGGCCGGCTTATGCTGCTGGCATGCTTCCTGGGCGGCGCCGCCGCCGGGATTGCGGGCGCCGTCGAGATCGTCGCGGTGCACGGCGCCGCCAGCGAATCGCTCGTCGTCGGCTTGGGCTATACCGGGGTCCTGGTCGCATTCCTGGCGCGGCAGAATGCACTGGCCGTCTTCCTGGTGGCGCTCCTGCTCGGCGGCATCTCGGCGAGCGGCGGGCTGTTACAACGCAGGTTCGACATGCCGCATGCGGCCACCACAGTCCTGCAGGGCCTGATCTTCATCTGCGTGCTGGCCAGCAATGCGTCGGCCGGACGCTGGCGTCGGAGCTCGGGATGAGCAGCACTCTCGATCTCGGATGGTGGGGCGTGGTGCTGGCCATCATCGCTGGCGCCATTCGCGTCTCCACGCCCTATCTGCTGGTAAGCCTCGGCGAGACGCTCACGGAAAAGAGCGGGCGGGTGAATCTCGGGCTCGAGGGGACGCTGGTGCTCGGCGCCATGAGCGGGTTCGCCACATCGTATCTGACCGGATCGCCTTGGCTCGGTCTGCTGGCAGCCGGTATTTCGGGCGCCGCGATGGGACTTCTGCACGCGCTGATCTGCAACCTGCCGCGCGTGAACGACATCGCCGTTGGGATCGCATTGTTCATTTTCGGGATCGGGCTTGCGTTCTATCTCGGCAAGCCGTTCATCGAACCGCGGGCGCCGATGCTGCCGGCATTGCCACTGGGCAGCTGGAGCCACCATCCCGCGATCCGCTCCGCCTTCGACGTGAGCCCACTGTTCTTCATCGGGATTGCGCTCGCGCTCGCGCTCGAATGGGGGATGAAGAACACCCGCTGGGGGCTCATTCTGCGCATGGCCGGGGACAGCGCCGATGCGGCGCGCGCCATCGGGCGATCGGTCGAACGCATCCGCACTTATGCCACCATGGCGGGCGGCTTTCTCTCCGGTGTCGGCGGCGGCTTTCTCTCGCTCTTCTATCCGGGCAACTGGAACGAAGGCCTGTCGAGCGGCCAAGGCCTGATGGCGGTGGCGCTGGTCATCTTCGCGCGGTGGTCACCGGTTCGCTGCTTCTACGCCTCGCTCCTGTTCGGGGGGGCTTCGGCGATCGGACCGGCGGTGCAGACCGTCGGGATCACCGAGGGCTATTACCTCTTCTATGCCGCGCCCTACGCGTTGACGCTCGCCTTGCTGATCTACAGTTCCTCGCCCACACAGGCGCTTGCCGGCGCCCCCAACGAATTGTCGATATCGCGATGACGCCGAGCCCTCCTGAGGTCGAGATCGTCGATTTTTCCAAGCGGTTCGGCGCTGTGCAGGCGCTGCACGCTGTATCGGTGCGATTTACCGCCGGGCGCATGCACGCCCTGCTGGGCGAGAACGGCGCCGGCAAGAGTACGCTGGTGAAGTGCCTGATGGGCTATTACCAGGCCGACGCCGGCCGCATTCTCGTCGACGGGCAGGCCCGCGCGATTGCCCATCCGTACGACGCGCACGCGCTCGGCCTCGGCATGGTGTACCAGCATTTCACGCTGGTGCCGCAGATGAGCGTGGCCGAGAATTTCGTGCTCGGCCGCGAGCGATTGCCAGCAGTCCTCGATTGGGCAGCCGAGCACGCCGCCTTGCGGGAGTTCATGGCGCGCATGCCATTCCGGCTCGATCTGCGCCGGCTGGTGGCGACGCTTGCCGCCGGCGAGAAGCAAAAACTGGAGATTCTGAAACAGCTCTATCTCGGCCGGCAATTTCTCGTACTCGACGAACCGACCTCGGTCCTCACCCCGGACGAGGCGGACGAAGTGCTGGGCGAAATGCGCCGCCTGGCCGATGCTGGAGAACTCACCGTCATCCTGATCACCCACAAGCTGCGCGAGGTGATGGAATTTGCCCAGGACGTGACGATCCTGCGAGGCGGAAAAGTGGTGGCGCGGATCGATGTGGCGGACGCCTCTGAACAGTGCCTGGCTGCGATGATGTTCGGCCAGCGCGACACGGCAAAACCGGAGCTCGCATCGCGCGCCGGGCCATCCGCCAACTATCTCGAGATCGAACACCTGCATGCGCTGGGCGATCGCGGTACGACCGCGGTCGCCGGTGCGAGCCTCGCGGTCCGCTCCGGCGAGATCGTCGGCATCGCCGGCGTATCCGGCAACGGGCAGAAGGAACTCGTCGAAGTTCTGGCGGGACAGCGCGAGGCTGAGAGCGGAAGCCTGCGCGTCGCGGGGCGCGCATTCAACGGTACGCGGCGCGAGCTTGAGCAATACGGAGTCTCCCTGCTGACCGAGGAGCCGCTTGCCAACGCCGCGGTTCGCTCCATGTCGGTGATGGAAAATCTTTCCCTCCGCCAGTTCGACCAGCCGCCGCTGGCGCGCGGCCGGTTCGTCCTCAACCGCCGCGCCATGCGCCCGTTCGCCGAAGACCTGATCCGGCGCTACGGCATCCGGACCGCATCGCTGTTCGCGCGACTCGATACGCTGTCCGGCGGCAATATCCAGCGCACCGTGCTCGCGCGCGAGCTGTCGCGGGACGTGCGGCTCCTGATCATGCAGAATCCCTGCGTCGGACTGGATGCGGCGGCAGTCGCGGAGATCCGCGGTCAGATCATGCGGGCGCGAGAACGCGGTGCCGCGATCCTGCTGATCAGCGAAGATCTTGATGAGATTCTTGACCTTTCCGACCGGGTGCTGGTGATGGCGGCCGGCCGCATCAGCCACGAGACGGATCGAGCAAGCGCCGATCGTTACGAGATAGGGCGGCACATGGCGCAGGGCAGGCTGAGCGCATGAGCACGTTGATTTGCGGCGGGCGCGTGCTGCGCGCGGATTTTGTGACGTGCGATCCGGCGGACGTGCTCATCGAGCACGGTTTCATCCGAGCGATCGAGCCGGTGGGGCGCATCACGCGCGGCGACGTCGAGACGATCGAGGCTGCCGACCGATTGCTGGTGCCCGGCCTGGTCAACGGGCACACCCATGCGCACGGCGGCCTGGGCAAGGGTGCGGTCGGCGACCGCGTGCCGCTCGAGGTCTTCCTCAGTGCGAGCGGCGTCATCAACGGCAGCCGCACGGTCGAGGACAAACGGCTGAGCGCCACGCTGACTGCCGTCGAGCTGGTGCGCAAGGGATGCACGGCGGCCTACGACCTGTTCGTCGAGTATCCGGTGCCCTCGCGCGAAGGGCTCGATGCGGTCGCCGAAGCGTACGGCACGGTCGGGATGCGCGCCGTGATCGCGCCGATGATGGCCGACCGCACCCTGTACGAGGCGCTTCCGGGTCTCATCGAGTCGCTGCCGCCTCACCTCCAGGAACAGGCGCGGCGGATCAAGGCGGCTCCGTACGAGGCGAGCGTCGCGGCGGCGCGTGACATTCTGGCCAACTGGCGCCACGATCGCGACAAGTTGCGCCCGGCGCTGGGGCCGACGATCCCGCTGCATTGCTCGGACGCGTTCCTCGTCGAGTGCGCGCGGCTTGCCGAGGAATACGACGTCTTGCTGCAGACGCATCTCGCCGAGAGCAAGACGCAGGCGGTGCTGGGCTACAAGAAGTACGGGCGGAGCCTTGTCGCGCATCTTCAGGCGCTGAACGTGTTGGGTCCGCGGCTGAGCGCCGCGCACGGCATCTGGCTCGATTCCGACGACATCTCGCGTCTGGCGGCGGCCGGAGCGGGGGTTGTGCACAATCCGATGAGCAATCTCCGGCTTGGTTCGGGAGTAGCGCCCTCCCGCGCGCTGCTCGATGCCGGCGTGCCCCTCGGCATCGGCACCGATGCGAGCAACACGTCGGACGGGCAGAACATGTTCGAGGCGCTCCGCCTCGCGGCTTTCCTGTCGCGGGTCGCCGATGCCGATTACGACCGGTGGCTCTCGGCCGAAGAGGTTTTTCGCGCGGCGACCGAAGGCAGCGCCAAGATCCTGAACTTCGATCGCATCGGGCGCCTGGAGCCTGGCTACCGCGCCGACATCGTGTTCCTGGACATCGGTCACATCAATTATGTGCCGCTGCGCAATCCCTTGCGGCAGATGGTTCTTGCCGAGAATGGCGCCGCCATTCTCAGCGTGATGATCGACGGGCGATTCGTTGTGCGTGACCGCCGCCTGTTGACGGTCGACGAGGCGCGCCTACGGCAGGAGGCGGAGGAGGCGGTCGCCCGTCTCGATATGTCCAATGTGGACGCGGCGCGCGCCGCCAGTCAGTTCCGCGATCTGGTGGGACATTTCTGCCTGGCGCACGCCCGCGCGCCGTTCCATGTCCATCGGCGCCTGCCGGACGACGTGCCGCCTGAATGAATCTGAGAGTGTTACTTTCAAGTGCCGATGCCGCGCGTCACGCGGCGTCCGACGGCGTGGCGTAGGGTGACAGTCCGCGCCTGAGAAAACTGCCGTCGCCCGGCTCGCCGAGAATCTTACCCTCCTGGGCGACCACCTTGCCACGCAAAATCGTCATCACCGGCCAACCTTTGACCGCGAGACCCTCATATGGCGTATAGTCCGAGCCGTGGTGAAGGAGCTCCTGACGGATGGTCTCCTTGCGGTTGGGGTCCCATAGCACGATGTCCGCGTCGAAGCCGACGGCGATGGAGCCTTTCTTGGGATAAAGGCCGTACATCTTGGCATGGTTAGTCGAAGTCAGCGCCACGAACTCGTTCGGCGTGATGCGGCCGTCGCCCACACCCTTGCTCCACAGGATCTGTAGGCGCGTTTCGATGCCCGGGATGCCGTTTGGCACCCAGCGGAACGACGTGCGCGCCTTGGGATTCTTCTTGCCCTCTGAACCTTCGAAATAGAACGGGCAGTGGTCGGACGAGAAGGTCTGGAATACGCCCTGCTGAATGCCTTCCCAGATGGCGTCCCAGCTCGCGTGGTCGCGCGGCGGCGGCGAGCATACGTATTTTCCGCCGCTATCGTCCATGTTGAGGCCCTTGAGGTCGTCGGCGGTGAGGGCGATGTATTGCGGGCAGGTCTCGCCATAGACGTTGAGGCCACGCTGCTGGGCCCAGCGGATCTGCTCCATCGCTTCGCGGCCCGAGACGTGCACGATCATGATCGGCACGTCGAGAAGCTCGGCATGGCTGATCGCGCGATGGGTGGCCTCGCGCTCAACCGTCTGCGGGCGCGACACGGCGTGATAGTAGGGCGCGGTCTTGTCAGCCCTCTCGAGCCGCTCGGTCATGAACTTGATGGCGTCGTAGCCTTCGCAATGGACCATGACCAGCGCGCGGCAGCCGCGCGCGCACTCGAACACCTCCAGCAATTGCCGATCATTCAATACGAGATCGTCATAGGTCATAAAAACTTTGAACGACGTATATCCGTCGCCGACAAGTGCCGGCAGTTCCTGGCCGAGAACGCTTGGCGAGGGATTTGCGATGATGAGGTGAAAGCCGTAATCGGCATAGCATTTCCCGTCTGCTTCCTTGTGGTAATCGACCACGCAAGCCCGCAGGCTAGCGTCGCGAGGCTGCAGCGCAAAGGGCAACACGGTCGTGTTGCCGCCTGCAATCGCGGAGCGCGTGCCGCTAAGAAAGTCGTCCGCCATCTTCGGGCCGCCGAATGCCGGCTGCGAAAGATGGACGTGGCTGTCGATTCCGCCGGGCATGGCAAGCAGTCCCGACGCATCGATTTCGCGCGCTGCGCTGTCGATCCGATCGGCGATTGTCACGATATGCCCGCCGCGTATGCCGATGTCGCCGCGGTACGTGTCGGTGGCCGTGACGATGGTGCCGCCGCGAATGGCAAGATCGAAATCGGGCATGATCCCTCTCCTATCGTCGTGTGGCGGCCGGAGGTTGCGCGCCTGCCGCGATCCTACACATTCGCGCGGGCGGGCGTTTGCGAGACTATCGTCGGTTCCTTCAGGTGCCAATCGGTGATTTCCTGATAGCGATGCACAGCACGTAGGAGCGCCGCTTCGGCGAGCGGTCGACCGATCAACTGGAACGCCGCGGGCATTCGATTCGACGTGAACCCGCATGGCACGCTGATCGCCGGAACGCCGAAGTAGTTCACGACCTTCGTATTGCGCGTGAGCGCAACGACCATGTCGAGGTAGTCCTTGCCCTTCTTGCCGCTCGTCTCGGCAATGCTCGGGACTGGGATGGATAGGACTGGTGTCAGGAGCAGATCGACCTTTGAAAAAACCGCCTTCGCCAATTCACGAAGATAGAAGCCACGCAGCTTGAGCGCGCGTATGTAGTTTGCAGCCGGAACAAAAAAGCCTGAATGCAGCCGGTGGCTGACCTCGAAGGTGTAGTCGCTCTCGCGCGTGCGCATCGTGTGGAGATGGTTGGCCGCACCTTCCGCCTTCATGACCAACGGGTGGAGCTCGGCCACCTCGTGCAAGAGGTCGGCAGGAACCGCGATGTCCTCGTTCGAAAAGCCCGCGCGTCGCAAATCGGCGACCGCAGCGTCGATTGCCTTCTCCACATCCGGGTGAACCCCGACATCGAAATAGCCCCGAGCAATCCCGATCCGCGGGAGCGGTGCCTCATTGTCGAGCGCCGCCACATATTCAGGAACAGGCACGTCGAGCGAACTCGCGTCTTCGGGATCGTGCCCGGCAATCACGCCCAGCAGGCGCGCGCAGTCGCGCGCGGTGCGCGCGACGGGACCGACGCAGTCGAGCGAAAAGGACATCGGCATCGCGCCGCGGCGACTGACCCGTCCATAGGTGGGAAGAAGGCCGACGACCCCCGACACGGCGGCTGGACATCGCACCGAGCCGCCGGTGTCCGAACCGAGCGAGCCGTGAACCATTCGCCCGGCTACCGCGACACCCGACCCACTCGAGGAGCCGCATGGAATGTGATCGGCATTCCATGGATTCCGACATTGCGGATAATTCTGATTGTAGCCGTGCGGCCCCATGGCGAACTCGACCATCACGAGGCGGCCGATCTCGATCGCGCCCGCTCGATCGAGACGATCGAGCGCCGTCGCGGTGACCGGGCCTTTCCAGTCGGAGCGAAGCTTCGAGCCGCACGACGAGACGCGCTCGGGACGATAGTACATATCCTTGTGGGCGACCGGCACGCCATGGAGCGGCCCAAGCTTCCCGCCCGCCCGCCGATGCCTGTCTGCGGCGTCGGCCGCAGCGTGCGCACCCGCGACATCGACCTCGATGAAACAGTGAAGGAGCGGATCCAGACGATTGATCCGATCGAGACTGGCCTCGACGACGTCGCGCGAACTCGTCGCACCGCTCGCGATCGCGGCCGCAGTGTCGGTCAGCGTAGCCCTCGACCAGTCCTTCATTTCTTCGATCTCTCGGCCGTCTCCAGCAAAGCGACACGGAAATCGAAGGGATCGACGTCGAAATCGACCCTGCGATTTACGGCCTCGATGGCGGAGCGCAGCTGGTTCAGCTCGATCGGTATTTCCTCGACGCGCGCAGGCTTGAGCGAGAGACCCGCGTAGGCCTCGTTCATCGCGCGCACTGTGTCCGCTTTGACGCTCATCGCTCGGTCCCCATGCTGCGTGCTCGAACATGATGCGTCGCAGGTGTCCGCGAGGCAAGGGCGAACGAGCCGGCACCCGGGGCCTTCAACCGCCGATGGAGCATCGGCGGACCGGCCTGCATACCGACTGGCCTTCGCATGGCGAAAAATTGGCCCTCGCGCGCCTTGACGGTATCACGACGGCCATTGTCAATTGTACGACATGCATCTGTGCTCCGACGTCGGAGCTGACGGTTGCGGCTGCCGAGTACCGCCTCAGACGAACCAGTTTCTGAGCTTTCGATTGGTGACATGGCGTGAACCTGGACCTCATCCTTCAGGCGATCGTGACGGGCGTCCTCCTCGGAGGCGTTTACTGTCTCATTTGTGTCGGCTTAACCCTCACATTCGGCGTGATGGGGATCATCAATTTCGCGCACGGCGAATTTCTCATGATCGCCATGTACGGCGCCTATTTTTTCTCCCAATTCTTTCATACCGAGGCGTATACGTCGGTGGTTGTTGACCTGCCCGGGCTTTTCATCCTTGGAGTTGCCGTATTCCACTTTCTGATACGCCCGATCCTCGGAGTCGAGCCTCTCAATCAGATGCTCCTGCTCGTCGGACTTTCTCTCGTCCTACAGAACGGTGCGTTGGCACTCTTCTCCGCGGACACTCGCAGCATCCAATCGGCGATCACCTATTCGAAGATCGAGCTAGGCGAGGTCATCGTCGGCATTCCGCGCCTGATCGCGTTCAGCGTGTCGGTGATCATCACGCTCGCGCTCTACTGGCTTCTGCGCTCGACCGAGCTTGGCCGGCGCATCCGCGCCGCGGCATCCGACCGCGAGACAGCCGCGCTCATGGGTATCAATGTCAACCGGGTCAATCTCATCGCTTTCGGGATCGGCGTCGGATGTCTCGGCATTGCCGGACCCGTGATGATGCCGGTCTTCTATGTCGTTCCGAATATCGGGACCTTCTTCATCCTGATTGCGTTCGTCGTCGTTGTGCTCGGCGGTATCGGGAATTTCATTGGTGCCATGGTAGCGAGCTTCGTCGTCGCGATCGCGGAATCGCTCGGCGCGCTGTTCATGCCGGGCTCCACGGCGCCAGTACTGCCATTCCTGCTGTTCATTCTCGTGCTGCTGTTCAAGCCGGAGGGCCTGTTCGGGACTCGGTCGGCATGACGCAGCACCGCATATGGGCGCTCAGCCTTGTGGCAGTGGTCGTACTCGCCGTGCTGCCGGAATTCTTCGGCGAGCATCATATGCACATCTTCATCCAGATACTGCTATTCGCGTACCTGACCTATTGTTGGAACATTCTCGGCGGGTTCGCCGGCCAGCTCTCGTTCGGACACGCGCTCTTCATGGCGGTCGGCGCCTACACGTCGACGTTGCTGCTGCTCCACGCGGGTGTGAGCCCATGGATCGGGATGCTCGTCGGCGGTGCGCTTTCGGCGGCGCTCGGCCTGTTCATCGGCTATCTGAGCTTCCGCTACGGCATCAAGGGGACATACTTCGCCCTCGTCACTCTGGCCTTCACCGAGATCGGGCGCATCGTCGCGCTGAACACGCCGGCGATTGGCGGCGCGCTCGGGCTCTATATCCCGATCCAGACGAGCGACTTCTGGCAGCTCAAATTCGTCGAGAAGAGCCACTACTATTACGTCGCCCTCGCATTCCTCGCGCTCGTGCTGGCGGTCACGGCCTGGCTCGAACGCAGCCCGATCGGGCACCGCCTCGTCGCCATCCGCGAGAACGAAGACGCCGCGCAGGCGCTCGGCGTCAATCTGCTGCGCTACAAGCTGCTCGCGACCGCGCTCAGCGCCTTCCTCACCGCGCTCGGCGGAACGCTGTACGCTCACTACGTGACGTTCATCGACCCCCACACTTTGTTGAACATGAACATGGCGCTCGAGATCACGATCTACTCGATCGTCGGTGGCGTCGGTACCATGTGGGGACCCCTGTTCGGTTCGATTTTTCTCGTGCCGCTGGCCGAACTGGTCCGAGCGGCTCTCGGGCAAAGCTATGCCGGCGTGCACCTCGTCGTCTACGGAGCCGTGCTGATCGCGGTGATCCTCTTCGCGCCCGACGGTTTGATGGGGCTCCTGCGTTCCATGCGCGGGTGGCGGCGCGAGCCCGCGCTGGACGGCGGCGCGACACACCCGAAAAAGGACGCTGCATGACCCTGCTCACGGTCAAGGGATTGACCAAGATCTTCGGCGGGCTTCGCGCCGTCGCCAACCTGGATTTCGACGTGCCGCGCGGATCAATCGTCGGCCTAATCGGGCCGAACGGCGCGGGCAAGACGACCACGTTCTCGCTTATCTCGGGCTTCCAGCAACCGACGGCGGGAGAGGTCACGTTCAAGGGCGAGCGCATCATCGGCCTTTCTCCAGATGCGATCTGCCTGCGCGGGCTCACTCGGACGTTCCAGATCATGCAGTCGTTCCCGAAGCTCACGGTGCTGCAGAACGTCATGATCGGCGCCTATGCGCGCCACAACTCGTCCGGCGCGGCGCGCCGTCGCGCGCTCGACGTCATGAGCCGGCTCGGCATGGCCGCGCGCGCCGATGAACTCGCACGCAATCTCACGCTGGCCGACCTCAAGCGTCTCGAAATTGCCAAGGCGCTCGCGACCGAGCCGGAGCTGCTGCTGCTCGACGAGGTCGTGTCCGGGCTCACGCCAACTGAAGTCGAAGAACTGGTAACGCTGATCCGGAAGATTCGCGCCGACGGCACGACACTGATGATGATCGAGCACGTGATGCAGGCCGTCATGGCCCTGTCCGACTCGATTATCGTGCTGCATCACGGCGAGAAGATATTCGAAGGAGTCCCGCATGCGGCCGCCAACGACTCTCGGGTGGTCGAGGCCTATCTCGGCGAGGAGATGATGATTGCTTAACGTCAGATCGGTCTCCGCACAGTATGGACGAGCGCGCGTGCTCGACGGCGTTTCCTTCGACGTCGAAGCGGCCGAGATCGTCTCTGTCGTCGGGGCGAACGGCGCGGGAAAATCGACGCTGGTAAAGGTCATCTCCGGCATGGTGCGCGCGTCGGCGGGCCAGATCCTGTTCGAGGGCGAGGACCTCACGTCGTTGCCGCCTCATGAAATCGTCCTGCGCGGCATCGTTCATGTGCCGGAGGGGCGGCGCCTGTTCGGCGACATGACCGTGCTGGAGAATCTCTTGCTGGGCTCCACGCACCGCGCGGCACGCGCTACCCGAGCCGAGGGCCTCGATCGTGTGTACGGGCTGTTCCCGATCCTGTTCGAGCGGCAGTCGCAGCTCGCGCGCACGCTTTCGGGGGGCGAACAGCAAATGGTGGCGATCGCGCGCGGACTGATGACCCGGCCGAAGCTTCTGATGCTAGATGAACCTTCGCTTGGATTGGCACCTAGGATCGTCACCGAGATCCTGAAGGTCATCGGCGACCTCAACCGGGACGGATTGACCGTCCTGCTGATCGAGCAGAACGTGAAGCATTCGCTGGCGATCGCGGACCGGGGAATCGTCCTCGAAAACGGGCGGATCGTGCTGGCCGACACCGGCGAGGCCCTGCTCAGTAACGAGCATACGCGGCGCGCCTATTTGGGGCTTTGAAACAATGACGACGGATCCGAACAAGCTCGCTTACGAACGAATGATCGCGAGCCATCCGTGGCTCGTCGGCGTGCGTCCGGCGGCCGCAGTCGTACCGGGAATGCGTCCGAACCTGATCCTGCACGCCTCGCCGCCGACCACCTGGGAGAAGATGAGCGAGTTGATGCGCGGCGGCATGATCGGCGCGGCCCTTTACGAGGGCCTTGCGCGCACGCCGCAGGAGGCGGTGGCCAAGGCCGAGAGCGGCGAGATCGCGTTCGGCGCGGCGCAGGACCACGGCGCGATGGCCGGCGGCGTCGGGTCGATCACCGCGAGGACGCCGGTGATGGTGGTCGAGGACCGCTCGAACGGGAATCGGTCGGTTCATTTCCTTATGGAGGGGCTCGGCAAAACGCTGGTTTCGGGAGCCTACGATGACTCGGTTCTCGACCGCCTGCGCTGGTTCCGCGAGGAGTTCGGACCGGCTCTCGATCAGGCCATCCAGGCGCTCGGCGGCATCGACCTGCGCGAGATCATGGTCGAGGCCCTGACGCGAGGCGACGAGCTGCATAATCGCAATCGCGCAGCGAATTCGATCTTCGTGAACAGGATCGCGATTGCCCTAATCGACATCCAGCCGGCGCCGGAGGAACACAAGAAGATCCTGAGCTTTCTCAACGGCAACGTTCAGTTCTTCGTCAGCGCCATCCTTCCGGCGGCCGAGCTGATGACGCGCGCGGCGCACGGGATTCCCGGATGCAGCGTGCTCACGGCGGCCGGCGGAAACGGCGCGGAGTGCGGGATCAAGGTCAGTGGCCTCGGCGACCGCTGGTTCACGGCCAAAGGGGACGTGCCGAAGGGCGTCCTGCAGCCCGGCTTTGGCATGGCCGACGTCGCGCCCGGCTGCGGCGACAGCTTCCTCATAGAATGCGCCGGGCTTGGCGCCAGCGTGTTGCCGGCGGCGCCTGCGCTCGGCCCCGTGATCGGCGCGAGCCTGGACGATGCGCAGGCATTTGCCGAGAACGCCTACCGGCTTTCGCTCGGCGAGCATTCGCACTACAAGATTCCTGCGCTCGGATTCAGAGGCGCTCCTGTCGGCGTCGACGTGCGCAAGGTGGTAGAGACTCGCGCTCTCCCCGTCATTGATATTATGATGTGCCACCGAGCGCCGGGGATAGGTCTGGTCGGGATGGGCCTCGTCAGCCCGCCGATGCAATGCTTCGAGGACGCGGTAAGGGCGTTGGCCAAGTGATCAGGAGAGCAGCATGAGGCGATTGTGGTTAGCGACGGCAGGCGCGGCAATCCTGTCGATCCTTGCCGGAATGTCGGGCGGCCCGCAGCAACTGGCCGCGCAGACGGCAAAGTTGAGAGTGGGCGTCGTGCTGCCGCTGAGTGGGCAATTCGCGCTCGGCGGCCAGAACGTGAAACGCGGGTACGATCTCGCCGCCGAGGACATCAACGCCGCGGGCGGGATCAAGGCGCTCGGCGGAGCGCAGATGGAGCTGGTCTACGCCGACAACCAGGGCAAGCAGGACGTTGCCATCGGCGAGACGGAGCGCCTCATCCAGCAGGAGCGCGTGTCGGCGATCATGGGCTCCTGGCACAGCCCGACGACAATCGCTGGGACGCAGGCATCTGAGCGTAACAAGACGCCCTGGATCGTCGAAGTTGCGTCTGCGGATATCGTGGTCGAGCGCGGATTCAAGTACGTCTCGCGCGTCAACGTGAAGGCGAGCTGGTATGGCGAAGCGCCGGTCGACTATCTCGACTACGCCAAGAACACCCTGAAACAGAAGGTTGAGCGCGTCGCCATCATGTACACAGATGACGACTGGGGACGCTCGTCTGTCGGCAAGGGCACCAAGGACGCCCTGCAAAAGCGCGGCTATCAGATCGTCGAGGAAATCGCCTATCCGTCGGCGAGCCAGGACGTCACCACCTACATCAACAAGGTCAAGGCGTCGCGTCCGGACGCCTTCGTCGTGACCTCGTTCCCGAACGACTCTTTGCTGGTCGGACGTACGATGGAGCAACTGGCCCTCAAGGTGCCGATCGTGATCGGCGTGTCCGCAGGCTACGCGTTGCCCTCATTCCGCACGAGCCTGGGGCCGGTCGCAGAGCGCTGGCTGATCGTCGGCGGCTGGAACCCCGACATCCCCGGCGCCAAGGCGCTCGCCGACCGCTACAAGAAGAAGTTCGACGTCGACATGAACGAGCATGCGGCGCTCGCCTATCAGACGGCCATTGTGCTGCGCGAAGCGGTGGAGCGTGCGAAGAGCACTGACCGCGACAAGATCAACGACGCCGTCCGCGCGCTGAAGGTCGATCCCGGCCCGCTGATGGTCATGCCGTACAAGAAGATTGAGTTCGACGGCACCGGACAAAATCCGCATGCCACGGAGCTGATCCTGCAAGTCAAGGACGGACAGCTCGTGACCGTGTGGCCGGAGCAGTATGCATCGACCAAGGCGACGCTGCCGTTCCGATGAGATTGATCGGTCGCGTACGATCGGGAGCGTGATCGGCTTCACGCAGGCCGATCATGCTCTCGGCGCCGTGGCGCGACGTCAGCTGATCATCGACAAGATATTGCATACCGCCGCACCCATCTTGTGACTTGATCCGTCATCCTGAGTCGCGAGCGAAGCGAGCACAGGGTGACGGCTATTGCAGCGTCGAGTCGCGCGCTGGTATCATTCGTTCAGGCCCTTGCCCGAATACGGATGCGTCGTGATCCAATGCCGCGCGATGTCGATGCGCCGCGTGATCCACACGCCGCTGCGCGGCACCATGTAATCGAGCAGCCGCTCGAGACCGACCGCGCGTGCGGGATGGCCGATCAGGCGCATGTGCAGGCCGACCGACATCATCTTGGGTTGTTTCGCGCCCTCCCGGTAGAGCATGTCGAATGCGTCGCGGATGAAGGCGAACCATTCGTCCGAGGTGCCCGTCCAGCCCGCGTACTTTCCGTCGTTGTTGGCGAGCGAGTAGGGCACGATGAGATGCGGTTTGGCGTTGACGGTCTTCCAGAAGGGAAGCTCGTCCCCGTAATAATCGGAGTCGTAGAGGAACCCCCCTTCTTCCGCGAGCAGCCGGCGCGTGTTCACGCCGGGTCCGTAGCGGCAGTACCAGCCGAGGGGCCGCTCTCCGATCGTCGATTTCAGCGACGCGACCGCCTTACGGATGTGCTCGCGCTCTTCGTCCTCGGACAGTTCGAAGTGCTTGATCCAGCGCCAGCCATGACAGCAGACGTCGAATTCCGACTTGCGGATGGCGTCGGCCGCCGGACGGTGGCGTTCGATCGCCAGAGCGCAGCCGAAGACGGTCATCGGCAGATTGCGCTCTTGGAAGATCCGCATCAGGCGCCAGAAGCCGACGCGGCTGCCATACTCGAACATGCTTTCGCCGGCGAGATCGCGTCCGGAGCCGCCCTGGTTGAGGCCGTGTGCTTCGGTCAGGCCGGTCTCGGTGAAGCCATCCCCGTCCTGCACCGAAGGCTCCGACCCTTCCTCGTAGTTCATCACGAAGTTGACGGCGATCCGCGCGCCGCCGGGCCATTTGGGATCGGGCGGGTTCGCGCCGTAGCCGATCAGGTCACGATCGTAGGTCTCTCGCATCGTTCCTCGCTCCACCGCTGAGTTAGAGTGAAACGTCGACCTCGAATGGCTGATCGAGGGTGACGAATTCTTCGTCTCTATTGCTTCCCTCTAGCCACATGAAAATGGCAAAGCTCGCCGGCCGATCCAGGACGGAGAGCGGATGATGCCAAATATTCGACCGATAGGTGACGCCCTGGCCGGGCCCTGCCAGGAACGCGCGCACATTTGCGGTGTCGGGCCGGCTATGGGTCAGCTGCGGCGCGACGATAACGAGCCAACGACCGACGTTGAGCGGAATGAAGCTCTGTGAGGAGAATTTGTGCCGCTCCATCCGCGTAGCAACGAGGGGGAGCCGTGCCAGTGGTTGAACATGGGCGACCGAAAGGCTGGGCGCCGCACCACTCAAGCCATTGTTCAAGTTTGCACTGAAATAGACGCGGCCTGGCTCCTTCGGTGCCTCAAGCACATCGCCGAATGGAGCAAAACTCTCGACTTGCAAAGGCTCTGCAAGCAGATTCAACTCCTATGCTCCACGAGTTCTTGACCGGTACATAAGGCCTGCGAAAAGGTCTTTGTAATCATGACACCCATAAAGAGCCGAGAGGAAGACGCCGTCGGCGGAAAATTTATCACAACGGCGGATCACTGAAACGGTATTGTAGATGACCGAGCAGGCTCGGCCAGAGCCGGGTGTGTGTACTGAAAACTAGATTCTGCAATAGTGGTGATGAAGACCGCCGAGGACGGGCGCAGATACAATGCGGCCCACGTGCTGGACGGCGCGATGGATCGGAGGGTCCTTGTTGAGAGACCGATGAGTCCTCAATTCATTATACTAGGCGGCATACTTCGTCAGAATCCGGCGCAAATGCGCTTCGCCCTAGGCCTGGATGCACCGCAGCACAGCAACGAGCGCGGGGCCCAGACCCGAAACTGAGCTTCTCGAGCCTTAGCTCAAATGCCCTGTTTCAGGTAATCGCGAATGCCACAGCGGCTGCCGCTACGATCAAAACGGCGATCGCGCTTGTGAGCACCGTGATGCAGGCTGCGAGCCTTGCGACGAGCGAATCTCGATAGGCCTTGAGGGCTCCCTGTCGATGATGAAGGCAGCAGCCACTTCGGTGATCGGACTGGTGGTGCAGACCGTCGGGATCACCGAGGGCTATCGTCCTTCGCGCACGCCGATGTCGGCGTGATAGGAGTCGCTCGCGATGGTGACCGTGCCGCCGCGAATGGCTAGATCATAGTCCGGCATGTCGACCTCCGAAGGGGTCCTCAGGGCGGATCGCTAAAGGGTAACAAGAGTTGGTAGGGCGGGCAAAGGCGAACCAGATCGACGGCAAGCGCCGGGTCCGGTTCGCCGTCCCTCGCCGCTGTGGCGGCTCGCCCACGCGGTCAAACATTGCGGTAAGACAAACGCACCCTGATGTCTTCGTTTCAAATGGGCGGTCGCACGTTTCCTGCAGGAGCCTGCAAAGGCTTTCGCCGGAACATGCGCCGGGACAACCCACGCGTACGCAGCGCCGGCGGTTCTTGCGCACGGATTTCCCCGTAGGCGGAAAAGTTGACCTTGAGGAAAGACTGATTTGAAATGCGTCCACAAGAGGCGGGCGGATCAAGACAACCGCGAAACGGGATAGCAATCACCGGGAGGGGTCCATGGATCTTATTCTGCGCAACGCCCGCATCATCGGCCGCAGCGGCACGACGTTCGACATCGGCATCGACCGGGAGCGGATCGCCGCAATCGAACCGCGGCTCGCGGCGGAGGTCCGCGAAATCGACCTCGAGGGCCGCCTCGTTTCGCCGGGCTTCGTCGAGACGCACATCCATCTCGACAAATCCTGCATTCTCGACCGCTGCAGGGCGGAGAAGGGGGATTTGGAAGAAGCAATCGGGGAAGTCGCCAGGGCGAAACGCGCCTTTACGTCGGAGGATGTCTATCGGCGCGCGCGGCGCACGTTGGAAAAGTCCATCCTCAACGGCACGACGCACATGCGCACGCAGCTCGAGGTGGATCCCGGCATCGGCTTGCGGGGACTGGAGGGGGTGCTGCCGCTGATCGAGGAGTACAAGTGGGCGATCGACATCGAGATCTGCATCTTCCCGCAGGAAGGGTTGCTCAACAACCCCGGCACCGATGAATTGATGGTGGAGGCGCTCAAGCGCGGCGGCAAGGTCGTCGGCGCCGCCCCCTATACGGACACCAATCCGAAGGGTCAGATGGACCGCGTGTTCGAGATGGCGCGCGAGTTCGACATCGATGTCGACATGCACCTCGATTTCGGACCAAATCCCGACGACCTGGATCTGCTCTACGTCTGCGAGCTGACCGACAAGTACAGATATGGCGGCCGGGTTGCGATCGGCCATGTCACCAAGCTCTCAACGGCGCCGGCGGAGCTGTTCGAGAAAGCCGCAAAGCGCATGGCCGATGCGGGCGTGGCGCTGACCGTGCTCCCGTCGACCGACCTCTATCTGATGGGCCAGCACATGCAGCACAGCGTGATGCGCGGCGTGACGAAGGCGCACGAGCTCTTGCACGCTGGCGTCAACTGCTCGCTGTCCACCAACAATGTGCTCAATCCGTTCACGCCGTTCGGCGACTGCTCGCTGATCCGTATGGCCAACCTTTACGCCAACATCTGCCAGGTCGGTGCGCGCGCCGATATCCGCGAATGCTTCAACATGATCACCAGCCGCTCGGCGGCCTTGCTGCGCCTGCGCGACTACGGCATCGCGGTGGGCCAATCCGCCGACCTGGTGGTGCTGGATTGCATGGAGCCCGAGGTCGCGGTCGCCGAGCTCGTGGTCCCGATGTACGGATTCAAACGCGGCCGACATACGTTCACGCGCCAACCCGCCGTCCTGCACCGCAACTGAACGGTCCCACATGACCAAAACCGCCCTGAGCGCGAACGAGGTACACGATCCGGTCGGGGCGTTCTGCCGGGCGAGGTCCGCTCGCGGGCCTCACCATCGCCGTCAAGGACATCTTTCACATCGCCGGCCACCGCACCGGCTTCGGCAACCCGGACTGGCTCAGCACCCACCCGCCGGCGACGGAAACCGCCGAGGCGGTCCGACTGTTGCTCGCGGCGGGCGCCGACATGGTCGGGCGTACGCTGACCGACGAGCTCGCCTACAGCCTGTCCGGCGAAAACATGCACTACGGCACGCCGGTGAACACGGCGTGTCCGGAGTGCGTGCCGGGCGGCTCGTCGAGCGGCTCGGCGGCCGCGGTGGCGGCCGGGCTCGTCGATTTCGCGCTGGGCACCGACTGCGGCGGCTCGGTGCGCCTGCCAGCGAGCTACTGCGGCATCCTCGGCATCCGGCCGACCCACGGACGCGTGTCGCTCAACGGTGTGGTTCCGTTTGCCGCGACCTTCGACGTGGTGGGATGGTTTGCCCGCGATCCGGATGTCTTTCTAAGGGTCGGAAGCGTGCTGCTTGGGAATCACGGCGAACCGGCGATGCCACAGCGGGTTATGATCGCGCAAGATGCGTTCGCTTTGGTTGATCGCCCGGTCGCCGATGCCCTGCGGGGTGCGGTCGAAGCGGTCGGCAAGCTCATTCCGCGCGTGGAAGAAACCACGGTCAGCCCCGGCGGGCTCGACCGCTGGACGGAAATCTTTCGCGTGGTGCAAGGCGCGGAGATATGGGCGAACCACGGGTCATGGATCGAGCACACCAAGCCGCGCATCGGCCGCGCCATCAGCGAGCGCCTCGCGTGGGCCGCCAAACTCGACGGCCAGAAAGTTGCAGCCGGGAAAGTCGGGCACGCCGCCGTGCGCGAACACATCGACGCCCTGCTCGGGGAGGCGGACGTTCTGTGTCTGCCGACCTCGCCGCGCATCGCCCCGCTGCGCGGCACCGAACACCATGAGCTGGAAGTGGTCTACCGCTACCAGGCGATGTGCCTCTTGTGCATCGCCGGGCTTGGCGGCTTGCCGCAAATCAGTCTGCCGTTGGCGACGCTCGAAGGTTGTCCGATAGGGCTCTCCCTCGTCGGCCGCCGGGGCGCCGATGAGCAGCTGCTCCAACTGAGCCGCCTGATCATGGAGCGAGACGGATAGGCCGAGGGAGAGACTAAGGTCAGCTAACGCACTCGATCTCATCATTGCGCGCTTCGATCATCCACGCGCAGAATCAGGCATTGAAGTGCAGGACGTTGTAGTCCTTGGATTGCGCTCGTTCGTATGCGCTGGCCGCACGAATGACGTCAGTTTCCAGGTTTCTTCGCGCGACGATTTGCAGACCAACCGGCATGCCATCGCTGGCAATTCCGGCACATATGGATGCGGCCGGTTGTCCGGTCAGATTGAACGGGTACGTATAGTAGACCCAGGAAACCAGGTTTCGATCCGGCAGCTGCTCCGGAATGTCCTTTCCAACCTTGAGCGATGAGATGGGCAGCGTCGGACTGAGGAGCAGATCGTACTTATCGAAGAACGTGCGGATGCTGTCGCGCAGCGCATACCGTTTGAAGACTTTCTCATAGTAGTCGCGCATATCTTGAGCGAGGGCGGCCGTGAGGACGACTGCCACTGCCGGGTCCAGCAAATCGCGCTGTTTCTCCACGAATGTGCGCAGGCGTGTCCCTACGCCAGCGTAGAACTCCGCGGTCCAGACATCGGCGGGATCTTCGTCGAAGACCCCCTCCACGAGCTCGACCGAACAGCCGAGTTGCTCGAATGACTGCGCGGCCTTTTCGCAGATCGCAACGACCTCTTTGTCCGGCCGTGCATAGCCCAGTGTCGGGCTCCACGCGACGCGCAGGCCAGCAAGCGTAGCATTGCAAGCCCCGAGGAAATCCGGCACCGAACCGGCGATGGAGAAAGGATCGCGCGGATCATAACCGGCCACGGCCGTCAACAGCAGCGCCGCATCACGAACCGTTCGTGCGATCGGGCAGACATGCCCCAAGGTCGGCGTTGCGGAAGTCGGCCAAACCGGCACCCGCGCAAAGTTCGCCTTCATCCCGACGAGCCCGGAAAAGGACGCCGGTATTCGAATCGAACCGCCGCCATCGGTTCCCAGCGCGAATGGCGTTATTCCGGCAGCCACGGAAGCGGCCGCCCCGGCGCTCGATCCGCCGGGGGTCTTGTCGAGGTTCCATGGATGACGCGTGATTCCGGTGAGTGGCGAGTCACCGACCGGCTTGCAGCCGAACTCGCTTGTCGTCGTCTTTCCGATCAGGATGGCGCCGGCGGCCTTGGCACGCTCAACGGCCGGTGCGTCGACCGGCGCAACGTTATTCGCCATCGTCTTCGACCCCGACGCGTAGAGCTGACCGGCCACTGCCATCAGGTCTTTTGCCGAGAACGGCAAGCCGTGCAGCAGCCCGAGCGGCTGTCCTCGCATGACCGCGTCTTCCGCGTTTCTGGCGGCTTCGAGCGCGCGGTCGGGCATCAGGAAATAGAAGCAGTTGAGGGACTTCTGCGTCGCCTCCGCCTTCGCCAATGCGCGCTTGGTGAGCTCGACTGGCGAGATCTCCTTGCGCGCAACAAGACGCTTCGTCTCGAACGCCGACAGATAATCGAATTCCGCGGACATGGCTTTCGCTCCGCGATCGAGAAAGGATGCAGCGCACTTCGCCGTTTCGCCGCAGGCCGCGTTTCCCCTCAGTCAGCTGTTGACGATCGCGAAGGCGCGCACCGGCGAGCCCGACCCGCCCTTGAATTTCAGCGGGACGCCGAAGAACTGGAATTCGCCCTTGTCGATCAGCTCTTCCAGGTTCACCAGCCACTCCCAATGGGAGATGCCGAGATCACGGCACAGGCGATGCTGCGGGAAAAGATTTTCCGTGGGCCGATCGGTCGAGGGGCCTTCGACGCCGTGCATCCTGGACCCGCGCTCATGCAGCCAACGCGTCGCCTCCACGGTGAGATATGGGTTCTTCCAGACAGAATCGACGGTCGGATAGGTGCGCGCGTGGAAGCCGGTGCAGAGAAGAACGATGTGACCGTTCACCCTCACGCCGCACTTCTTCTCAGCCTCCTCCATGTCCTTGACCGTAATGTCGCCAAGATCCGGAACGTGGCGCACGTCGAAACAGACCGCCTTCCCCATGAACAAGTCGAGTGGCATCTCGTCGACCGGCTTCCCGTTCGGATTGACATGCTTGAAGGCATCGACATGCGTGCCGACATGATCGAGCATCGCAATGAAGTTTGTCTGGAACGTCATCGCGTCGCCGGGCACGCCGAGATTGAACATCTTCGACGATTCATGGCTGAGGTGCGTGGTGATGACCGGCCGCTGAAACAGCTTATGCGCCGGCATGTTGTCTTCGATGAGAAGACTGAGATCGATGACACGTTGCGGCATGTTTTCCCCCATAGCTACGATGTGATTGGCAAAAGTTTACAGGTGTCAGGTCTGGCCCATCGACGAAGCGATGTCGTGTCTGCTGCGCTTGTGCCGCGATACTTGATCGATGGTTCAGGAGTCCGTGTCCCTTCGGGCCGGCGCATTTCTGAAGGCGTCGGTGCGATATATTTGATCGGCATCGCATGCTGCGGTCAACACCAGTCCACGAGCTTGACCCACCTATGCTGAGGTTAGGGACCACCGTGAGGTTGCATCCGGCGAAGCGTGCGGCGGAAATCGGCAGCGTCCCAGCTCCATCGGACTTTCAAATAGGCTCTCAGGGCTAAGCTGTTGCAACGGGATGAAGGGAGGGGACGATGGCCAAGGAAATTCTTTGCGCCTTCGGGGTTCACGTCGACGCGGTGACCGGATGGCTGGGCTCCTATGGGGGCGAGGAATCGCTGGCCGACATTTCGCGAGGGCTTTTCGCCGGAGAGGTTGGAAACCTTGCGACTGCTCGATCTGTTCGGCCGCTGGGGCATCAAGACCAGCTGATTCGTGCCCGGGCATGCAGCAACGGCGGGTCATTCTTGATAGGCAATCTCTTTTCTTGACCGGAACGGCCTTTGGGTATGGAATTTGCTTAACAGCCGACAAGAACGACAACAGCGGGGGCGGCTTCCGATCCGTCCATGTTCAACGAGCTCCAAAAAGGAGGTCAGGTATGACTTGGAATTTCTTTCGCCCGACATCGCGCGGGCCTGCGCTGGTCGCCGGTACGGCGCTTGTCCTTTCGCTGTCGGTCGCACCGGCCAACGCGCAAAATGCTGAGCCCTGCATCGCTGGGTCATGGGAACTGACCGGCGCACTCGCCCACACCGGGCTCGCCATCAAAATGGGCATCGATGCTGCTGTCGACGAGATCAACGAGGCGGGCGGCATACTCGGCCAGAAGCTGCGCGTGATCGCTTATGACGACCAGGGCGAACCCTCGCGCGCAGTCGATAATGCCCGGCGCATCGGCGAGCGCGACAACTGCATCATCATGATCGGTGGCTATCGCACACCGAACGCGCTCGCCATCCGCACTGTGCTGAGCGAAATCGGCCAGCCATGGATGGGCGTGATCTCGGCCGGCACCCGCGTCATCGAATGGGAGAGCGGCAAGAACGAGTGGATGTTCCGCGTCTCGGCGAAAGATCGCTGGGTCGCGCCGTTCCTGGTCGACCACGCGTTGCAACGGAGCAAGGCCAAGAAGATTGGCTTCATGTTCGAGGCTACGGGCTGGGGTCAGGGCGCCGTGCCCGATGTCGAGGCGGCCGCCAAAGCGAAGGGGACCGCGCTCGTGGGCAAGGAGACCTTCAACATCGCCGACCAGGACATGAGCGCGCAGCTGATCCGCCTGCGTGATGCGGGTGCCGATACGCTTATCTTCTACACCGTCGACCGCGAGACCGACGCCATCCTGCGCAGCATGGACCGCATCGGCTACAAGCCGACGATCGTCAGCGCCTGGGGCATCGGCGTGCAGCTCGGCAAGACGGCGGGCCCGCTCACTGAGGGCGTTCTGGTCCACGGCACCTTCGCCTGGACCGGCGAGCTGAGCCCGCGCGCCCAAAACGTGTGGGAGCGTATCAAGGCCAAGGAGAAGCTCAAGGATCCTAGCGAGCTCGTGCTGCCGAGCGGCACCGCCAACGCCTATGACGCCGTGTACATCATCGCCGAGGCGCTCAAGATCGCCGGCGCCTACGACAAGAAAAAGCTTCGCGATGCATTCTACCAGGTGAAGCACGAAGGCATCATTGCCAACTACAGCCCCGCCTTTGAGAAGACGGTGGAGCGCCACGACGCGATCCTTCCGACCCACTACAAGCTGCTGGCCTATCACAAGGGCATCCTGCTGCCGGTCGAGCAGACGCCGCACGCCGCCAAGCAGTGACCGTGCGTCATCGCGTGCCTTGGAGGCCGGGGGACCACTCGGCCTCTTCGTTTTGAGGTCCGATGGGCGAGATTGTCCAATATCTTCTGACTGGCCTGTCGCTGGGCGGAATCTACGCGCTGGTCGCCCTCGGCTTCTACATTATGTGGGAAGCCACCAAGGCGGCCAATTTCACGCATGGCGACGTGTACATGGTCGGCGCAGTCCTCACCGTCGTGTTGGTGGAAAAAGGATTGCCGGTGCTCCTCGCCGCGTCGATCGCCATTGCGGCGGCCGCTGTGATCGGCGCGTTGATCGAGCGGCTGCTGGTGCGGCCGTTCAACAAGGAGCCCAATGCGATCGGCTGGATGCTGACGACCATCGCAGCCGGGATCATGATCGAAAGCATGGCGACGATCACGTATGGTCCGCTTGGACGGCCCTTGCCTTCACCGCTCGCCGAGCAGCCGATCCGCTTTGGCGGGGCGGGCATCTACCCGCAGGAGATGCTGCTGCCGATTGTCGCCGTCGCCGCGATGTTCGGGCTGGAAGCCTTTTACCGGCGAACGACCCTCGGTCGCGCCATGCGGGCGGTCGCGTTCAACCGCACCGCCGCCAGCCTGATGGGAATTAACCCGAACCGCATCGCATTGATCGCGTACGCTCTCGCGGCGGCGATCGGCGCGCTCGCCGGCATCCTCATTGCACCGGTCGTACAGGCAGCGCCGGCCATGGGGGCTCTGATCGGCCTGAAGGCGTTCGGAGTCGCGATCGTGGCGGGCATCGCGAATGCCCGCGGGGTGGTCATCGTTGGGCTCTGCTACGGCGTGATCGAGAAATTGATCGAGGGCTATATCAGCACCGGTGCGCGAAATGCCGTGGGCTTCACCTTGATGATTCTCGCCCTCCTGCTTTTCCCGCAAGGCATTTTCGGCCGGCGTGAGGTTGTGAAAGTATGACCGCCCGCCAGCAGTTCACCGCCACGCTGCTCTTGGGCGTGGCCTTCCTCGTTTTGTTCCGGCAGCTTGACCCCACGGGCTATCAGATCGGGCTCATGATGCGCTGCATGATCCTGATGATCGTGACCATCGGACTGAACATCCTGATCGGGCACGCGGGTCTCGTCTCGCTCGGGCAAGCGGCACTCTACGGTCTCGGGGCCTATGTCGCGGCCTGGCTGGCGGTGAAACAGGGGGTGCAGTTCCTGCCGGCCATCATTGCCGGAGTTGTGGTTACCGGGGTGTTCGGCGCGGTGCTCGCCTATCCCACCGTTCGGGTGCGCGGCGTCTATCTGGCGGTCATCACCATCGCGTTCGGACTCGTGTTCCAGAACATTCTGGTCGAATGGCTGCCGGTGACCGGCGGCACCCAGGGGCTGATCGGAATCCCCCGGGGCAACGTATTCGGCATTTCACTGACCCGGCCCATCTATTTCTGGGTGGTCGCGGGCTGTCTGATCGTCGCCTTCATCATCCAATACAACGTGATCCATTCGCGTTATGGACGCGCCATGCGGGCAACCGCGCAGAGCGAGAATGCGGCCAAGGCGCTCGGCATCAATCTCGCTGCCACCCGCACGCTTGCCTTTGTCATCTCGGCGACGCTGGCTGGCCTGGCCGGGGGGCTGTACACATTTCTCAATCTGTTCGTGAACTACGAGACGTTCACCTTTTTCCACTCCGTCAGCTTCCTGCTGATGGTGATTCTTGGCGGTACTGGAACTCTCGTGGGTCCGGTCATCGGCACTTCGATCCTCACCTATATCGCCGAGATCCTGCAGGACCTTCAGGAATGGCAGATTTTTGCCTACGGCTTCCTGCTGGCAGCGGTGATGTTCGTGATGCCGCAGGGCATCGTCGGATCGTTCAGCGCGCTATGGGAGCGTTTCCTGTCCAAGTCGCGCGCGCGCGAAACCCAAGGATGGCCGGACCGCAGCGTTCCGCTGGCGGAAATCCTCCATCCCGGTGAGGAACGTGGCCAGATTGCCCTCAAGACCGAAGCCCTCACCTTGCGATTCGGCGGCCTGACCGCTGTCGACGATGTCAGCCTCGAAGTCCAGTCCGGCACGGTCCACGCGTTGATCGGGCCAAACGGCGCCGGCAAATCCAGCCTCCTGAACCTGATCTCCGGATTCTATGTTCCAACCGACGGGAGGATCACATTCTTCGGCGCGAGCATTGCCGGGCTGCCCAGCCATGAGCTCGCGCGGAAACGGATCGCGCGGACATTCCAGAATACGGAACTGTTTGGGCAAATGAGCGTGCTCGAGAACGTGATGGCCGGGTTTCACGCGCATTATCGCAATTCGCTCGCGGAAACTCTGCTCCGACTTCCGCGCTTCGGGCGCGAGGAGCGCCGGTTCTTCAGCCAGGCACACCAGCTGCTGAAATTCGTCGGACTTTCCGACTTTGCCGAAGAGGAAGCCCGCAATCTACCGTTCGGTCATCAGCGGCGGCTCGAAATCGCACGCGCCCTCGCGCTGCGGCCCAGAATGCTCCTGCTGGACGAACCGGCGGCGGGTCTGACCCACGGCGAGATAGAAGATCTCAAGAAGTTGATCCGGATGCTCGCCGATCGCGGCATCACGGTTGTCCTGGTAGAGCACCATGTCGAGATGGTGATGACAGTCTCCGATCATGTCACCGTTCTCGATTATGGTCGCGTGATCGCGTCCGGCAGCGCGGCCCAGGTTCAGAAGAACCCTGAGGTCATCGAGGCCTATTTCGGCCACGGTAGCATTGTGCCGCGGGGGAGGCCCATGCCCGCTCTAGTCGAGCACTCCGGTGCCGCAGAATGACCGTGCCCCTGCTAAAGGTCGAAGGTCTCAAGGTGGCCTATGGGCGCATAGAGGCCGTGCGACACGTCGATCTCGTAGTGCATCGTGGCGAGTGCGTGGGCATCATTGGCTCGAATGGCGCGGGCAAGACATCGACGTTGCGAGCGATCACCGGGGTCGTGGCACCCGCCGCCGGATCGATCACGTTCGACGGCGATGAAATCGGCGGGCTGCCGAGCTACCAAATCGTTCCGCGTGGCATCGCAATGGTGCCTGAAGGCCGCCAGATCTTCGCCGACCAGTCCGTGGAAGACAATCTGATCCTCGGCGCCTATTTGCGGGCCGGAAAGGACCACGCGGGCATCGCCGCGGACACCACGCGCGTTTTGCGGCTGTTCCCGGTCCTGAGGGAGCGGCTGACTCAAGCCGCAGGCTCGCTGTCCGGCGGCGAGCAACAGATGTTGGCAATCGCGCGTGGGCTGTTGTCGCGGCCGAAGCTTCTTGTGATCGATGAATTGTCGCTTGGGCTCGCCCCCAAGATCCTCGACCTCCTGTTTCCGGTCCTGGTCGATGTGAATCGCGACGGCCTTTCGATCCTGCTGGTCGACCAGATGGCCTCCTATGCGCTGCAGGTCACGCATCGAACCTACGTCATGGAAAACGGTCGCATTCTGATGCACGGGGAATCCCGCGCGCTTGCTAATGATCCGCGTGTTCTTGATGCCTACCTGGGCCGTCAAACCGTCAGCTAGTCGCCTCCTTGCAAGACCACGACGCCAAACTCGGCTGCGGAAGCGAGCAGCCAATGGCAGAAGGCAGCAGCAAAACTGCGGGAAAGGATGAACTCGTAGATCGGCGTTTCATCGACCTGCCAAAAGTGTGCACCGATGTGGGCAACGGTCGTCACCGCTGCGTCGCCGGCACCAAATACGCTCGGGTGCAGATCTATCGGGACCCCCTTGGCCAGCGCATCGCGCGCTCTCTTGCCGCCTATCCGGAAGATCGTGCGGCCGTCCGATTGATCGTTGACCGAGGCGAGATTGCCCAACGTGGCGCGCAGGCGCTGCTCGAATGTTGGGCCGTCCTCGCCGTCTCCCATTGCGAGCCACTGCCCAGGTCCGGCCCAGACAAAGGCAATTGGACCGGCGATGACGCACCTCGGGACATAGACCAGCCGCAGCCCGAAGACCTCACGGACGCGACCTGCGAGAGCATCCGCCTGGTTCCTCCGAACACTGACCGTCGCGAGTGCAGGGCCGCCGCGCAGGGCCAGCGTCACCCCGGCATGGCCGTCCCGAGCCCCGTGCCGGTTGGTCACGAGCAGCTGCTCCAGGCCGGAGCGCGGCGTGAGCGGCAATCTAGACATGCATGCGCCCTCCCGCCGGGTCGACGAAGCAGGGCGGACAGACCTCCACTTGAATGCTGTCGTTGCGCACGGGATCCGCGGCAATCACACGCTCGCCGACCCGGTCCGGGCCACGGGCAAGCAATCCGAGCCCGATCCAATGCCCGCACGTGGGCGAGAACGCGGCCGAGGTGATGACGCCTTCGTCGTTCTCTGCCGCAACAGCAGCATCACGCGCGACGAGATGCGCTCCGGCACGCAGGCGCTGCCGTGGGTCGACTGGCTTGAAGCCGATGAATCGCGGTCGGTTCGGATCGAGGAGCGCCGGGCGATCTCCCAGCACCCGCCCGATGTAATCCTTCTTTGCGGACATCATTCGTCCGAGGCCGAGATCGCGCGCTGTCGTCCGTCCTTCGATCTCGTTGCCGGCCACATGCCCCTTCTCAATCCTCATCACGCCCAATGCCTCGGTACCATAGGGAGCAATCCCGAATGCCACCCCGGCCTTGATGAGCACCTGCGCCAGCGCGTCGCCATACCGCGCCGGCACGGCCAACTCGAATGCGAGCTCGCCGGAGAACGAAATGCGATAGAGCCGTGCCGTCGTACCACCGCACACGGTCAGCTCGGCGGCCGCCATATGCGGGAACGCGGCGTTGCCGATATCGAAGGGGGGATCTATGAGCGCTGCCAACGTGTCGCGCGCGCGCGGCCCCGCGACCGAGACCTGCGCCCATTGGTCCGTTGCGGACACCAATTGCACGTCCAGTTCCGGCCACAACACCTGGTGGCAGAACTGCATGTGCTGGAAGACCCGCACGGCGTTGGCGGTCGTCGTGGTCATGAAGAAGCGATCTTCTCCGAAGCGTGTGGTCGTGCCGTCATCGAGCACGAAGCCATCTTCTCTCAGCATCACGCCATAACGCGCGCGCCCAATCGACAAGGTCGAAAAGGTGTTGATGTAAAGCCGATCGAGAAAGGCAGCGGCATCTGCGCCGTGAACCTCGATCTTGCCGAGGGTGGATACGTCGCAGAATCCAACGCCGGTACGGACGGTGCGAACCTCGCGGTCCACCGTCTCTCGCCAATCGCGCTCGCCGGCGCGCGGAAAGTACTGAGCACGCAGCCATAACCCCGTTTCCACGAAGGCGGCGCCATGCTCTTGTGCCCATGCGTGCATTGGTGCCAGCCGCGCTGGCCGGAATTGCTTGCCACGGTGGTGACCCGCCAGCGCACCGATCGCGACCGGCGTGTAAGGCGGCCGGAAAGTCGTGGTTCCCGCCGCGGCCATCGAGCGTCCGGTCAATGCCGCCATGATAGCAATGCCGATGACATTGGCCGTTCTGCCTTGATCGGTCGCCATGCCGAGCGTGGTGTATCGTTTCAGGTGCTCGACCGAGCGGAATCCCTCACGCTCGGAAAGGGCGATGTCAGCCGCGGTCACGTCGTTCTGCAAATCAACGAACGCCTTCTGTCTCCCACCGCCAACATGCCATAGTGGCGTCACTGAGGACGGCTCGTCGTCGGCTCTTGGCAGATCAAGCAGGTAGGCCTTGTAGCCGGCCTCTTCCGCCGCACGCGATCCCGCTGCGGCGCCCGCCGCCAGGCAGGCAGCGAGAGTCAGCGTCCCATTTGCCGCGCCAACGACAGTCATTCCCTTCGGCTTCGTTCGCGGGACGAACGCCGCAATGCTTTCCTCCCACGCCGGCCGGTCGCCGAGATGGCACGTGAGGTGAACATTGGGGTTCCAACCACCGGCCACGCCGAGTGCGTCAGCTTGGATCGTCTGTGTCCCACCGGGAGTTCGCACCTTGATCGATCGCAGGCAGCGTTTCCCTGTGGTCGCAATCACATTGCTGTCGGCGACCATGCGCACATTCTTGAGCGACTCGGGCACGTGCGCGACATCTCGGCGGCTGTCGACAATGACGACGATGGGTACGCCGGCGCACACGAGGTCGGCTGCGCTGTCCCAACCTGCGTCGTTGTTGGTGAAGATCGCGACCTGCCGGCCGGGCGCGACAGCGAAGCGGTTGACATACGTTCGCATCGCCGATGCCAGCATGATGCCGGGCCGGTCATTCCCCCCGAACGCGATGCTGCGTTCGGTTGCCCCGGCAGCAAGCACTGCATGCTTGGTCACGATGCGCCAGAGGCGCTGGCGCGGCACATGCGGCGGGGGCACCGGCAGATGATCGGCGACGCGCTCGAGCGCACCAAAAATGCCCCCGTCATAGACACCGAACACGGTCGTGCGCGGCATCAGCCGCACTTCCGGCAGGCTGCAGAGCTCTTCGACGACGCGGCTCGCCCACAGGTGTGCGGGCATGCCGTCGATCTCGCGGCAATCGGACAGCAGCCGGCCGCCGAAGCGAAAGTCCTCGTCGCACACGATCACCCGCGCCCCCGACCGCGCGGCCGTAACGGCCGCGGCCAGGCCGCTTGGCCCGCCACCCACGACCAAGAGGTCGCAAAACGCGTAAGCCTGTTCGTAACGATCGGGATCGTTCTCGCCGGCTGCACGGCCGAGACCGGCTGCGCGGCGGATCAGTGGCTCGTACACGCGCTCCCAAAAGGAGGCGGGCCACATGAACGTCTTGTAGTAGAACCCTGCTGCGAGGAACGGACTTAGGCACGAGCTGACGGCAAGCAAGTCGAAGTGCAGCGATGGCCAGCGATTTTGGCTGCACGCCTCGAGTCCGTCATAGAGCTCGATTGTGCTCGCCTTCACGTTCGGCTCGCGGCGCGCCCCCGAACGCAGTTCCACCAGCGCATTTGGTTCCTCGCTGCCGGCCGAGAAGATCCCGCGGGGCCGGTGATATTTGAAGCTCCGCGCGACCATCCGATGGCCGGCCGCGAGCAACGCGGAGGCGAGCGTGTCCCCGCCAAAACCTGTCAGCACGCGCGCATCGAAACGCGCGTGCAGCACGTGTGACCGATCAACGAGGCCGCCAGTCTTCAGACGGTAGGGTTGCGCATCCCTGCCGATCGCCTCTTCGATGAAGGCGTTTGCCGCAAGAGCAGGGCTCATGGCGCGGTGCTGCCGGATCCGGCGCCGAGCGTGCGCGGTTTCAGCGACTCGACGCCAAAGATCTCGTGACTGCGCGTGTCGCGGGTGACCACGAGCCAAGCCTGGCAGGCGCCGTGGTACCAAAGCTCGCGATGGGGCGCGGCCGGATTGTCGCGGAAATAGGCGTAGGATGTGAAACGCTCCACCGCGTCCGCTACCTGCGGATCGGGACGCTGCACATTCGCGTCACCGAGATAAGTGAATTCGCGCACGTCGCGCTCACCGCAATGAGGACAATCGATCCGCATCCGGGAACTCAATGCAGGTTTGGCTGTGCGCCGACGCCGCGCTCGTCGATCAGCCGCCCGGTCGCGAAGCGATCCAGCCGATACGCGACCGCGCTTCGATGCGGCTGGTCGCGCGCGATCAGATGCGCGAAGCACCATCCGGATGCCGGCGTCGCCTTGAAGCCGCCGTAGCACCAGCCGGCATTCAAATACAGACCTTCGATCGGCGTCCGGTCGATGATCGGGGAGCCGTCCATCGACATGTCAACCAGGCCTCCCCATGAACGCACGATACGCAGGCGCCCGATCATCGGCATGATCGCCATTCCGCCCTCGCACACGTCCTCGATGGTTGGAAGGTTGCCGCGTTGGGCGTACGAATTGTAACCGTCAAGGTCGCCGCCGAAGACAAGCCCGCCTTTGTCGGATTGACTGATATAGAAATGTCCCGCTCCAAACGTGATCACCTGGTGGATGAGCGGCTTCACCCCCTCGGAGACGAAGGCCTGCAGCACGTGGCTTTCGATCGGCAGACGCAGGCTGGCCATGGCAGCAAGCCTGGAGCTCGAGCCGGCAACAGCAAGCGCCACCTTGTCGGCGCGGATGGGACCGCGTGCAGTATCGACCCCCACCACACGCCCATTCGAAATGCGAATGCCCGTGACCTCGCAGTTCTGCACGATGTCGACGCCGCGCCGATCGGCTGCGCGCGCATAGCCCCAGACGACCGCGTCGTGCCGCACCGTGCCGCCCCGGCGCTGCAGCAAGGCGCCCTGGATCGGGAAGCGCGCATCATCGAAATCGAGATGCGGCACCAGGGCGCGCACCTGCTCGCGATCGAGCAACTCCGCATCGACGCCATGGAGCTGCATGGCGTTTCCCCGGCGTGCGAACGCGTCCCGCTGCAGGTCTGAATGATACAGGTTGAGCACGCCGCGCTGGCTCACCATCGTGTTGTAATTGAGATCCTGCTCCAGCCCCTCCCACAGCTTCATCGACCATTCGTAGAAGGGAATGTTGCCGGGCAGCAGGTAATTAGACCGTATGATGGTGGTGTTGCGGCCGGCATTGCCGGAGCCGATCCAGCTCTTCTCCAGCACGGCCACATTGGCGATGCCGTGCTCCTTGGCCAGATAGTAGGCGGTGGCAAGCCCGTGGGCACCGCCCCCCACAATCACGACATCATAGGTCTGGCGCGGCGCCGCATCGCGCCATGCGGGCTTCCAGCGCGCTTGTCCGGTGACGGCGTTCCATGCGAGAGCGAGGGCGGAATAGCGCATGCGCTAGCAATCCAGTGTGGTTTGCCGCTCCCATTCGGTGAGGTGGCGCGAGTATGCATTCCAGTCCTCGTATTTCAATTTCACGTATGACGACAAGACGTCCTCACCGAAGGCCGCCTTGAACAGCGAGGATCGTTCCAATGCGCGGAGCGCGTCGAGCAGGTTCAAGGGCAGCTTCTTGGCATTTTTTGCCTTGTGGCCCTCGGTGTACATGTTGATGTCAAGGCGCTTGCCGGGGTCGCGGTTGTTCTTGATTCCATCAAGCCCGGCCGCCAGCACGGCCGCCTGCAAGAGATACGGATTGGCGGCGCCGTCCGCGAGCCGCAGTTCGAACCGGCCGGGATCCGGGATCCGGATCATGTGGGTGCGATTATTGCCCGCATAGGTCACTGCGTTGGGCGCCCAGGTCGCCCCCGACAGCGTCGCCGGTGCATTGATGCGCTTGTACGAGTTCACCACCGGATTGCTAATCGCGCATAGCGCCTCGGCGTTGTGCATGATCCCCCCGATGAAGTGATACGCGGCTTGGGACAATCCAAGCTCGCCGTTTCCATCGTCGAAGACGTTGCTGCCGTCCTTCGTCGACCAGAGTGATGCGTGCACATGACAGCCGCTGCCGGTGAGATTGGGGAACGGCTTCGGCATGAAGGTCGCGCGCATGCCATGCTTCTCTGCGATCGATTTCACCATGAACTTGAAGAAGGCGTGCTTGTCGGCCGTGCGCAGCGCCGTGTCGTACTCCCAGTTCATTTCGAACTGGCCGTTCGCGTCCTCGTGATCATTTTGATAGGGCTTCCAGCCGAGCGACACCATCGCGTCGCAAATCTCGGCCACCACGTCATAGCGGCGCATGAGCGCCTGCTGATCGTAGCAGGGCTTTGACTGGTGATCGGCCGGATCGGAGATCGAGCGTCCGTCCGGCGCGATCAGGAAATACTCGCATTCCACGCCGGCTTTCAGCTCGAATCCCTGCTCTGCCGCCGCGGCGACGACGCGTTTGAGCACCCGACGGGGATTTTGCGCCACCTCCGCACCGCCCATAACGAGATCGGAAGCAACCCACGCCACCTCCGGCTTCCACGGCAGCCTGAACAGGCTGTCCGGGTCGGGCGTGGCCAGGATGTCGGGATCGGCCGGCGTCATGTTGTACCAGACCGCGAAACCGGCGAATCCCGCTCCGGACTTCGCGACCGCATCGATGGCGCTCGCGGGAACGATTTTCGCCCGCATGATGCCAAAAAGGTCGACGAAGGAGATCAGGAAATACTTGATCTCCCATTGCTTCGCGATGTCTCCCCAGGTTGGCATTGCACGGTCCCCCTCACAAATTTCCCTGTCCTGGAATCCAGTCTGTACCGGCGAGCGGCACCCGCGCCATGACGGCGGCTTCAACGTTAAGCGCGACGAGATCCTCCGGTTCGAGATTATGGACATGCGTCTTGCCGCAGGCGCGCGCGATCGTCTGTGTCTCCAGCGTCATCACCGACAGAAAATTCGCGAGCTTGCGCCCGGCGATGACTGGATCGAGCCGCGCCGCAAGTTGCGGATCCTGGGTGGTGATTCCGGCTGGGTCGCGCCCCTCGTGCCAGTCGTCGTAGGCGCCGGCGGTGGTGCCGAGCGCGCGGTATTCGGCCTCCCACTGCGGATCGTTGTCGCCCAGCGCAATGAGGGCCGCGGTACCGATCGACACCGCGTCGGCGCCGAGCGCCAGGCACTTGGCAACATCGGCGCCGCAACGGATGCCGCCGGAGACGATCAGTTGCACTTGTCTGTGCATTCCTAAGTCCTGTAGCGCCTGCACGGCTGGACGAATGGCGCCGAGCGTGGGAATCCCAACATGCTCGATGAAGACGTTCTGCGTCGCCGCCGTGCCGCCCTGCATTCCATCCATCACCACGGCGTCGGCGCCGGCTTTCACCGCGAGCGCCGTGTCGTAGTACGGACGCGACGCGCCGACTTTCACATAGACCGGCTTCTCCCAATCGGTGATCTCGCGTAGTTCGCTAATCTTGATTTCCAGATCGTCGGGGCCGGTCCAGTCCGGATGCCGGCAGGCGGAGCGCTGGTCGATGCCTTCCGGCAACACCCGCATCTCGGCCACGCGTTTAGAAATCTTCTGGCCCAACAGCATGCCCCCGCCGCCTGGCTTGGCGCCTTGCCCAACCACCACTTCGATCGCGTCCGCGCTGCGCAGATCATCCGGGTTCATGCCATAGCGCGACGGCAGCACCTGATAGACCAGGATCGTGGAATACCGCCGTTCCTCTGGCGTCATACCGCCGTCTCCGGTCGTGGTCGACGTGCCAACGGCGCTGGCGCCGCGTCCAAGCGCCTCCTTCCCCTGTGCCGACAGTGAGCCAAAACTCATGCCGGCAATGGTGATGGGAATTTTCAGGGTGATCGGCTTCTTCGCAAAGCGCGTACCAATGGTAACCTCGGTCGCGCATTTTTCGCGGTAGCCTTCCAGCGGGTAGCGGCTGATGGAAGCGCCGAGAAACAGCAGGTCATCAAAATGGGGAAGCTTTCGTTTCGGGCCGGCCCCGCGGATATCGTAGATGCCGGTGGCCGCCGCCCGGCGAATCTCCGCGATCGCGTGCGCATCGAAGTTCGCGGACGGCCGTGGCGGAGTGTGGATCCAACGATCTTGCGAGGTCATCAGTAAGATCCGAGGTTGTCGATGTGGAAATGATAAAGCCGCCGCGCCGAGCCGTAACGGCGGAATTCGCCAAGTTCGGCGCCGTTCACGCCGGCCGAATCGAGTAGCTTCCGCAGCTCTGCCTTGTGATGCTCCTTGAGCGGCTTCTCGATGCAATCAGCGCCGAGACTCTTCACATTGCCGCGCACGAAAAGGTGCGCCTCGTAGATCGAATCTCCGAGCGCTTCGCCGGCGTCGCCCAGCACCACCAAGTTGCCGGCCTGTGCCATGAAGGCGGACAGATGTCCCACGGAGCCCTTCACGACGATATCGATGCCCTTCATGGAGATGCCGCAGCGCGCCGAGGCGTTGCCGTCGATCACCAGCAGGCCGCCGCAGCCGGTCGCACCAGCCGCCTGAGAGGCATCACCTTTGACGTGGACCTGGCCGGAGATCATGTTCTCGGCGACGCCCTGGCCGGCATTGCCATGGACGATGACGGTTGCCTGCTTGTTCATGCCGGCGCAGTAGTAGCCCACATGCCCCTCGATCTCGACCGTGATCGGCACGTCGATGCCGGCGGCGACCGAATGCTGGCCTCGCGGGTTGAGCAGGCGCCAATAGGTTTCGTTGGTGTCGGGCTTTAGGCGATGCAGCGCCGCGTTGAGCTCGCGCAATGGCGTCGTGGCGAGATCGACCTTCGGCATCAACACCGTTCCCAAAGATACGGGGTTGCCGGCTCCGGCTCCCAGACTCGGGCGCTCTCGACCCCAGGCAAGTCGACCAGCGCGCGATACTCCGTGCCGAAGGCCACCCAGCGATCCGTCTCGGCCATCACGGCGGGCTTGCAGGCAATCGGATCGCGCAGCACGCCGAAACCGGTCTCGGTGCCGACCACGAAGGTGTAAAAGCCGTCGAGCTTGTCGAGTGAAGCGTTCAGGGTCTCCTCAAGCGAAGCGCCTTCCCGCATCTTCCAACTCATGAATCCGGCGGCGACCTCTGAGTCGTTCTCGGTCTGGAAGCTCAGACCATGGCGGATCAGCTCGCGTCGGACGGCGTTGTGGTTCGACAGCGACCCATTGTGAACCAGGCACTGATCGGGCCCGGTCGTGAACGGGTGCGCCCCGTCGGTGGTGACGGCCGACTCCGTGGCCATGCGCGTATGGCCAATGCCATGGGTGCCGGCCATCCCTGCGAGCCGGAAGCGCTGAGCGACGCGGTCGGGCCGGCCGACCTCCTTGAAAATCTCCATGCGCCGTCCCGTGCCGACAACGCTGATCCCGTCAACGCGCGCAAGCTCCGTCCGGATCGCCACCGCCTGTTCAGAGGGAACGGTGATAACCACGTGCGTGTCGCGGATTTCGTGCGGCAGCTCTCCACCGGCGATAAGACTGAGCCGCTCCATCAGGCCGGCGATGTCATAGCCGGGTGACGCCCTGAGCGTCAGCTTCGTGCTACCGGGCGTTTCGCGGCCATAGATGGCGAATCCAGCTGAGTCCGGACCGCGGTCACACAGCGTGCCAAGCATGCCGGCGAGGAGCGCGCCGAGGCCGGGTTCCAGCTGGGGATCCTTGAGAAACAGCCCCACGATGCCGCACATATAGTGACTGCCTCGTTTGCGCTCTGCTAATTCGGTGTTGGGATGCCACGGTCGCACCGGCCTGCGGCTTTGTCAACTGAGAAGCACCTTTGTTTCTTGTAGGGAAACTGCTAAGGTCGGGATCATGGCCAAATCTCCCTCCGGCTCGCAGCCAAAGCGGCCCCGCAAGGCGCCCAACCCGCACAACGACGCCGAGGATGACCTGCGCACCGGGTCCTTGGCGCCGGTGGACATCGTCAATCGCACGCTGGAGGAGGGGATCGGTGCCGAGGTCCGCCGCTTGCGTAAGTCGCTCGATTTGACCGTCGCGGAGCTTGGGACCGCCGCCGGGATTTCTGCTGGCATGCTGTCGAAAATCGAGAACGCATCGATCTCTCCCTCCCTCGCCACGCTCGACGCCCTGGCCAAGGCGCTCAACGTTCCGGTCAGCCGGCTGTTTGCCGAAAGCGAGGAGCGCCGCGATTGTTCATTCGTTAAGGCGGGGAGCGGGGTGCGCATCGAGCGGCGCGGCACCAAGGCAGGACACCAATATGATCTGCTCGGGCACTCGCTCGCGGGCCAGCTTGGCGTGGAGCCGTATCTCATCACGCTCAAGAAGGATGCCGTTCCCTACACCAATTTCCGCCATGCGGGCGTTGAGTTCCTCTACATGCTGTCCGGCAAAGTGCGCTATCGCCACGCCGATCGCACCTATCTGATGGAGCCCGGCGATGCGCTGTTCTTCGATGCCGCCGCCCGACATGGGCCGGAAGAGCTTGTCGAGACGCCCATGCAGTACCTGTCGATCATCATCTACTCGCGCCAGCATTGACGGAGCTCGCAGCGAACGGAAACCACGGTGCTTGCAAAAACTAGGCCGTGAACTCGTGAACGAGACCGGTGAAGATTGAGCGGAATGCGAAAGCGGCTGTCAATCACCGCTCTTCCGAATCGTGCCAATATGCGTTGTAATTCAAGCTTTGAAACAGCTGTCCGCACTCTTTGACCCGAGCAGGCTTGACCCCCGCAACGATGAGACACTTCCACAACGTTACCGCAACAGAGTCGTATATGGGCACCCGAAGCTGGGACTCAAGCTCTGCCGCAACGAACGCGCCGCGCATGTTCGTGCAGAAGATTGCAACGGCGTCGCAGCCCTCGCCTGCGACTTCGCGGATCAAGCGCTCGATCTCACCTTCCCTTACCTCTGCGAAGGCGAAGTTGTCAGTGATGCCGAGGTGCCGCTCCGCCGAACAGATGAACCCGGATGCGCGCCAGTTCGAAATGATTCTTGCCTGTACGTCATCCGTATAGGGCGTGACGAGACCGATGCTCGGAGCGCCCGTGCGTTGAAAGATTTCGCGGAAGGCGAGCACGGAAGTGGACGCCCTGATGCCGGTCGAGGCCGTGATGCGCTCACAGAGCCGCTCGTCGCGGTCGAAGCCGAGCCAGCCTGCCGAAGTGCCGTTCCACGCGATGACATCGACCTTGGCGTGCGCGAGCAGCTCTGCCGCGCGAAGAATGTCGCTGTCGTCGAATTGCTGGAGCGCAGATTCCGACAATGCGATCGCGGTGACTTTGAAGCGGCCGAAATGGACAGACACTTCCGGCATGCCGGCCAGCATGGCGGAGGTTACGGGTTCGAGCACCGTGTTTGAAGACGGTGTCAGCATGCCGAGGCGAACGCGGCGGGTCATAGGCAGGCCTCCAAAGCCGAGAGGGTCGCAATCGCTCTATTCCAGGAAGGGACAGCTTGACGGGTGCCTAGGCAAGGCTTGCCAAGTGCACCGACTTGCGGTGACCATGCACATTTTAGAGTCTGCAGTGTGCGGGCACGTTCTCGGGGAATGCCCATGAAAAAGACGTTGGTGGGATGCCTTGCATTGCTTGGCGAGGACGCGCGGCCGAGCGACCATCCCGTCGACGTTGTCGTTGAAGGACGCCACATCCATGACATTCGGCCGAGCGGTGCGGTGGCGCCCCAAGGCGCGGTCATCGACCTCACGGGACGGCTGCTGACTGCCGGCCTCATCAATGGCCACCATCACAGCCACGAGGGCTATTACAAGGGCCGCAAGGACAATTTGCCCCTGGAACTGTGGATGAACTACGTGCGGCCACTCAAGCCCATCGAGCTTACGCCGCGCGAAGTCTATCTGCGAACCATGATTGGTGCGATCGAAGCCGTACACAGCGGCACGACGACGCTGTGCGACGACACCAACGTCAGCCCGCGCATCATCCCCGAGCACGTCGAAGCGATCTTCAACGCCTACCACGACATCGGCATCCGCGCCTACGTAGGGATCACGCTGTTCGATCGGCCGTTCTTCCGCGCGGTGCCGTTCGTCGACGAGGAATTTTCCAAGGACCTGTTGCAGGAGCTCGACCAGACGCCGATGTACACGAGCACCGAGCTTCTCGACTTTGCCAAGAAACTCGGCCGCGACCATCATCCCAAAGAGAAGCGGGTCGGCTATATCGCTGCGCCCTCGGCACCGCAGCGCTGCACCGAGGACTTCATCCGTGCCGTGCGCCGCATGGCCGACGACCTCGACTTGCCGGTCATGGTGCATGTCCAGGAGACGCGGATGCAGGTGGTCACCGGCCAGCTCTGGTACGGCTCGACCATGGTCGAATATCTCCACCGCATCGGCTTCATGAAGCCGAACACTGCGTTCATCCATGCCAACTGGCTCAACCCGCGCGAGATCGAGATTCTTGCCGAGACCGGCGTGAGCGTCCAGCACAACCCAACCTCGAATCTCAGGGTCGGATCGGGGCTCGCACCGATCCGTGCGCTCATCGACGGCGGGGTCAATGTCAGCATGGGAACCGACGGCTGCGGCTCGATCGAGGGAACCGACATGCAGAACTCCCTCTATCTCACAGCCATGCTCAACAAGCTCCGCGGCGACTACACCAAGTGGTTCGGCGCGCCGGAAGCGCTGCGCGCGGCGACGTTGGGTGGCGCCACGGCGCTCGGCCGCGCGCGCGAGCTCGGCGCGATCGAGAAGGGGCGGATTGCGGACCTCACCGCCTACCGTCTGCACAGCTTCCCCTTCACCCCGCTCAATGATGTGGTCAACCAGCTGGTCTATGCCGCGAACCGCCACGAGGTCGATTTCGTCATGGTCGACGGCGAGGCGATCCTCGCCGACGGCCGGCTCACCCGTGTCAACGAAGAGCGCCTGCTCGAGGAAATCCGCGAGGCGCATGCACGGGTCGAGCCGCTACTCACCGCTTCCGAGAAGGACGTGGAGCGGTTGCGCGGCCCCTACGAGCGGATCTACAAGCGCTGCCAGCACATCGAGATCGCGCCCGACACCCATCCCGCGCGCTTCTCGCATTAATCTCGCTGCGAGGCCGTCACTGGGGCGCCGGCCACCCTGCCTTCCTCGACAGCGTGGCAGGCGACGGCGATCCCGTTGCGCCTGATCGGCAAAGGCCGCTCGCGCGCACAGCGGGCGTTGGCCAGCGGGCAACGCGGATGGAAGGCGCAGCCAGGCGGGGGGGCCAGCGGGCTCGGCACTTCGCCCTTGAGCGGCTGGCGGCGCCGGCCAATCATTTCGAGGTCGGGGATCGCGTCGAGCAGCATCCGCGTATAGGGGTGTCGAGGGCATTCGAACACGTGCTGCGCGGCACCCCACTCGACCAGACTCCCGAGATACATGACCCCGATGGTGTCGGCCATGTGTGCCACCACGGCAAGGTTGTGAGAGATCAGTAGGTAGGTCAGCCCGAGCCGAACCTGGAGCCGGCGCATCAAGTTGAGAATCTGAGCCTGCACCGATACGTCAAGGGCGGAGGTCGGCTCGTCGCAGACGACGAAGGCCGGGTCGCTGGCGAGCGCGCGGGCGATCGAGATGCGCTGCCGCTGCCCGCCGGAAAACTGGTGAGGATATTTTCGGCTGTCTTGAGGCGACATCCCCACCAGTCGCAAGAGGTCCTCGACCCGCGCGGCGATGCGCTTGCGGCCGGCGAGAAGGCCGTGGGTGGCGATGGGCTCCGCGATGATGCGCCCAACCCGCCAGCGCGGATTGAGACTGGCATAGGGATCCTGAAAGATCATCTGGAGGTGGCGCCGACGGGTAAGCCCGGCGCTTCTAGCCCCCGGCAGGGTCACGTCGCTGCCCATGAAAGTAATCGTTCCGGCGGTCGGCGGCAGGATACCGGCGATGCAACGCGCGATCGTCGACTTGCCACAGCCCGACTCGCCGACCAGCGCAAAGGTCGTCCCGCGCGGGATCTCGAAGCTCACGCCCTCGACGGCATGCACGAAGCGGCGCGGCTCGCGCGAGAGAACGCGCAGCACCCAGGGCTTGCGCACGGGGAAGCGTTTGGTGAGACCGCTGACCATGAGGATGGGACCGTCGCGGTCAAGCATGGCCGGCTGCCTCATGGTCGGCCGCGAGTCTGCCCGCGTCCGCCGCCAGGCTGCCCGCTGAGGTTAGCCAGCAGGCGGCAGCGGTGTCTCCGGCCGCAGACAGGGCAGGGCGCTCGCGAAAGCAGCGCGCGACGCGCACCGGACAGCGCGGATGGAAGGCGCAACCCGCGGGAATGTCGGAGAGCCGCGGCATGCTTCCGTCGATCTGCGGGAGGTCCGCATTGCGCCGCTTCATGTTCGGGATTGAGGACATGAGGCCGCGGGTATAGGGATGCACGGGCGCGCGCAGAACGGCCCGCGCCGGGCCAATCTCCACCAGCCGCCCCGCATACATGACGGCGATGCGGTCCGCCGTTTCGGCGATGACACCCATGTCGTGGGTGATCAGCATCACCGCCGTCCCCCGCTCGCGGCACATGCGCTTGAACAGATCGATGACCTGCGCCTGGACCGACACGTCGAGCGCCGTAGTCGGCTCGTCCGCGATCACCAGGCGAGGCTCGCAGCAGAAGGCGAGCGCGAGCACCATGCGCTGGCGCATGCCGCCCGAAAGCTCGTGCGGATAGGCATTGAGGCGCTCGTTGGGCGCCGGAATACCAACCTCCGCGAGCAGCCGCGCGGCGCGGCGCCGCGCCTCGCCAGGAGAAACATCGAGGTGGGCCGTGATCGTCTGGACGAGCTGGCGGCCGACGGTCAGCAGTGGATTGAGGCTCGTGAGCGGATCCTGGAATATAGCGCCGATGTGCCGGCCGCGCAGGCCGCGCATCGCTTCCGGCGTCAGGGAGTCGATTCGCTCCCCGGCGAAGGCGATCTCGCCGCTGGCGAGCCGCACTGGCGGATCGAGGAGGCCGATGATTGCCGTGCCGGTGATCGACTTGCCGGCACCCGATTCGCCGACGACGCCCAGGACCTCGCCCTCTGCGATGTCGAACGATACGCCGTCGACCGCCACGAGCCTGCCTCGGCGCGTCGCGATCTCGACGCGCAAGTTGCGCACCGACAGGAGGACATCAGCCATCGCTTAGCTTAGGATTGAGCGCGTCGCGCAGCCAGTCTCCCAGCAAGTTCACCGACAGACACAGTACAACCAGCATCGCACCGGGAAAGATGGAAATCCACCAGTCGCCCGAGAACAGGAACTCGTTGCCGATGCGCACCAGCGAGCCGAGCGAAGGGTTGGTTGGCGGCACGCCGACGCCGAGAAAGCTCAGCGTTGCCTCGGTGAGGATAGCCAGTGCGAGGTTGATGGTCGCGATGACCAGGACCGACCCCATCACGTTCGGCTGGATATGGGTGGTGATGATGCGCAGTGATGAGACGCCGGTGACCTTGGCGGCGAGCACGTATTCCTTGTCGCGCTCGACCAATACCAGGCCACGCACCGTCCGCGCGTACTGGACCCAGTAGGAGGCCGCGATCGCGATGATCAGCACGGGGACCGCGAGCCTGTCGTGGGTGCCGCGGTGGACCACGGTGCGGGTGACGCCGTCGATCAGGAGCGCGATCAGGATAGCCGGGAAGCTCAACTGCACGTCGGCGATGCGCATGACGACGGCATCGATGATGCCGCGGTAATAACCGCAGGCGAGCCCGAGCGTGATCCCGACCGTGGCGGCCAAGAGCACGCTTCCCAGCCCGACCAGGAGCGATGTGCGCAGCCCATAGATGATGGCGGAGAGCATATCGCGCCCCTGCGGATCGGTGCCGAGCAGGTATCGGTCGCCCATCATTCCGACCGACCCGGGGGGTAGCCGCGCATCGATGACATTGGCACTGGCGGGATCGTTGGAATCGTAGGGAGCGATGAAGCCGGCGCCCAACGCCAGCACGATAAGCGCAACCGTAACGATGGTGGCGATGATCGCGACCGGCGAATGGAGGAAATCGTAGAGAAGATCGCTGTCCCACCAGCGCGGAGGGCGGTCATGATCCCGCAGCGTCAGGCTGCTCATGATCCGGTCCTCGACACGGTCATGCCAGCCCGCACGCGGGGATCGATTACCGCGTAGAGCAGGTCGACCGTCAGGTTGATAAGGGCGAAGCCCAGGGCGATCAATACGAGGTAGGAGGCGAGGAGCGGCACGTCGGCGAACTGGATCGATTGGATGACGAGGAGCCCGAGCCCCGGCCACTGGAACACCGTCTCGACGATGATAGAGAAGGCAAAGATGTTGCCGAACTGCAGGCCAACGATGGTGATGACCGGGATGAGCGTGTTGCGCAGCGCATGGTCGTAGTTCACCGTTGCCTGCGAGAGCCCACGCGCGCGCGCAAACTTGATGTAATCGGTGCGCAGCACTTCCAGCATCTCGGCGCGCACCAGCCGCATGATCAGCGTCATCTGAAAAAGGCCGAGCGTCAGGCTTGGCAGGACGAGGGCCTTTAGCCCGCTGGCGGTGAAGAGCCCGGTCGTCCAACTTCCGCCTATGGTGACGGTCGCGCCGCGGCCGAAGGAGGGCAGCCATCCGAGCCAAACCGAAAAGATCAGAATCAGCACGATCCCGATCAGGAAGGTCGGCAGCGCGACGCCGATGAGCGAGGCGATGAGGAGGATTTGGCTGACGGCGCTGCGCCGGTGCAGCGCCGTCCAGACCCCGAGTGGCACGCCGATGAGTGTCGCCACCAACATGGCGCAGATGCTGAGCTCAAGGGTTGCCGGAAGGCGCTCCAATAGGAGCTTCGAGACGGCCACGCCAAAGCGATAGGAAACCCCGAGGTCGCCGGACAGGACATCGCGCAGGAAGCGGATGAACTGCAGGATGACCGCATCATCAAGTCCAAGCGCACGTCGCATCGCCTCGCGCTCGGCGAGGCTCGCCGCCTGCCCGACCATGTTGTTGACCGGATCGCCGACGTAGCGCAGCAGCGCAAAGCTCACCAGCGCCGCCGCCAGGACGACGAACAGCGTTTGCGACACGCGCTGGACGATGAAGGATCCCACTGTTTCTACGCCGACCTACTGTCATTCCAAGCTGCTCGCGTGCAGCGCGCCGCAGCCCAAAGCATACTGCGCACGCCTCCTGGCATCCTGCGACGGTTGCTGCACTCGTACCTCAGGATGACAGCGTCCAGGATTGATCGGTTTCGAGCGGTCATTTCGGGCTACCGCGCTTCGCGCGCGACTCGGAATGAGGTTGTCAATCCTCGACTTTCACCCAGCGCAGCTCAAGGCTGTCGTCGTTGCGCAGCACTACGGAGACGCCCTTGCGCACACCCCAGGCGAGGCCGGCCTGATGCAGCGGGATGTGGCCGATCTCAGCCTTGTGGATCGCCAGCGCCTCGGAGATCAGCGCTTGACGCTTGGCGGGATCGACCTCGTTCTCGATCAGATCGGTGAGTTGGTCGATCTTGGCATTGGAGAAGCGGCCGACGTTGTAGGTACCGACCCTGTCGCGCGGCGTGTTGATGACGTCCTGCAGGGTGGAGTGCGCGTCGTAGCTCAGCGGCTGCCAGCCGAGGATCGAGAACGTCGTGTTGCGCGAGAGGATCTTTTCGAAGTACTTGGTCCGCGTCTGCGCCAGCAGGTCCACCTTGATGCCGATGCGCGCCAGCATGCCGACGATCGCTTGGCAGATCTTTTCGTCGTTGACGTAGCGGTCGTTCGGGCAGTCCATCCCGATCTCGAAGCCGCTCGGATATCCGGCCTCGGCGAGTAGCTTCTTGGAAGCCTCGGGATCGAACGGCAGCCGTACGTCGAGCTTGGCGTCATAGCCGTTGATGCCGGGCGCCACCATGGTGCCGGCAATGTGCGAGGTGCCGCCCATGATGCGGCTCTTGATTGCCTCCAGGTCGAGCGCCTGGTAGATCGCCTGGCGCACGCGCTTGTCCTTGAAAGGATTCTTGCCCTTAACGCTCGACTCCAGAAGCTCGTCGCGCGCCTGGTCCATGTTGACGAAGATGGTACGCAGCTCGAACCCGGTCAGCACCGCGTGGCGACCGGTGGCGGTGATGCGCGCGGCGTCCTGTTGCGGGATCGGATAGACCATGTCGACCTCGCCCGAGAGCAGCGCGGCGACGCGGGTCGCATCCGACTGGATGGGCGTGAACACAATCTCGGTGAGGTTGTGGTCGCGTGGCCCCCACCAGCCGTCGTGTGGCACCAAAATCGTCCTTATGCCCACCTGCCGCGACCTGATCTTGAAGGGCCCGGTGCCGTTGGCGTTGTTTGTGGCGAAGTTCTCGACCTTGTTCTTGACGCTGGCCGGTTTGGTCGCGCCGTTCGCCTCCGCCCACGTCTTGCTCATGATGTAGGTCGACGTGGTTTGCATCGGCAGGATCGGGTTGGGCTTGTCCATGATGAGGTCGACGGTGAGGTCGTCGATCTTCTTTGCTTCGATCACGGTCGCGACCGTGTAGGCGACGTCCGAACCCTCGGCCTTGATGCGCCCGATTGAGAATATGACGTCGTCGGCGGTGAAGGATTCGCCGTTTTGGAACTTGACGTTTGGCCGCAGATGAAGACGCCACACCCTGGGGTTGGGCTGCTCCCACTTCACCGCTAGCCCGGGAACCAGCTCGAGATTCTTGCCGCGTCCGACCAGCGGCTCGTAGACCTGCCCGAGCCAGGACAGCGTGAAGGTCTCCGCGAGCGCGTGCGGATCGAGCGAGGCCGGATCGATGCGATAGGCGTAGCGGAATGTCTTGGCGTTAGCTTGGCAAATGCCAAGGGCCAGGACGAGCGCGAGGCAGAAATACCGAACGCACTTCATGGCGCACCCTCAGCGTGGAATGACAATGGATACTGGGAACGATACGCAAAGGTCATGTCATGCGCAATCCGTGCGGCCGGGGCGCACCGTCGCAGCAGCCTATGCCTAAATCGGCGCCGTGATTGCCGGGCGCCGCACGCATGTTAAGCGGTCAGTTCGCCGACCAAGGCGGCAGCGACGCCACGACCTTCTTCAGGAAGCGCGGGCCCCCGAGGGCGATCCAAGTGGCAGCCGAAAGGTTGGCAAACAGCAACCCCATCCTGAGGTCGATGTCGCTCAAGGCGTAGCGGGCCTCGGCGGCCACGTTGAACATGCCGAGCACTTGCCGCTGCCAGATGACCGGCAGGTAGCAAGACGATCCCACCCGCACCGTGCTCAGGATCTGCCTAAAATTCGGGTCGTTGTCGGTATCCGGGACGATCTTCGGTTCGCCGGTCCTCACCACGAGGCCGGGGTTGCTATCCATGACGCTAATGCGCGCGCGATGTTGCTCCGGCGGGTAGCCGTTCTCCGCAAATAAGATGAGATGATCGCGGCTCGGCGCGACCAGGAACACGCCTGAGCACCTGAAATCGCCCACTCCCGCCCGCTTGCCAGCCTCCGGATCGCCGAGGACCTGCTGGGCAACGCGCGTGATCTGGTTAAGCGCGCGCTCAGGGTCGCTTTCGACTCGGCTTGCCTCCGCGGCCCGCTGCAGCCCGCGCGTGACGTGCTCAAAATAGGCAGTATCCTGCGCCATGTCGCTCTTCCTCTGCAAACTCAACCGTTCGGCTGCGAGCGGACGGAAAACGCCATAACCCCGGCAACCGCCAATTCGGCATGACGTCGCCGGGTGGGTAACCTCACGGTTCGAGCCGTGCGGTCGCAAAAATCTTGAGCGTGGTCGCGATGCCGGTCAGGCATGTCCCATCCGGAACTATGGCCGATCTTGCAAACCGCGGTGATTGCCAAATCGACTTTTCCCGCAATGACAGATGAAACAGCCTGGTAGAGATTCTCCCCCACGTACCCGGCAGCTGCCGCCCTCACGCATCGGGTCCGCACATCCCCTCCCAGTCAATCGGCGATCCTGCATGAAGGATCACGTGATCCGCAAGATCCGGAATAACCTGCGCCGACGAGGATCGGCCCGCCAGTGAGAATGCGTCGCAGCGCTTCCTGATTGGCCTCTTCGGTGAGGTTCAATGGGCTGCCCCTTGGGCCTTGCATCAACTTCGGAGCTTTTCCAGAACACCGATGAGGTGAGAAATGCCGCCGGCCGGAGGGCGCCATTGCACGTGAACGACCTCGGCGCCTTGGCTCACAAGGTTGACCGCAAACGGCCGCGGGCATCGAGCCGCGAGCCTAGCGGCTGGCCAATGTTTTGTGCCGGTTTTCCTGATAGTATTGGAGATGTTTTGGTCGTACGACTGAAGTATGGTCGCGGGCGCGCTGGGCCGCAGAAACCACATTCGGATGAAAATCCTAGTGATTGATGATCATGTGTTGATTCGCGAGTCGCTGCAGGGCGTTCTCAGGGAATGGCAGCGCGATGCTGCCATTCTGGAAGCTTCGGATTGCCGCCAGGCGATGCAGCTCATCGAGGAGCATACCG
>WNGA01001004.1_pt1 | contig 67469 bp, 65 predicted proteins | sample 5400061 | NCBI WGS metagenome assembly WNGA01 (sample SAMN13153366, study PRJNA577476) | soil metagenome | isolation source: 100 cm soil or saprolite under grassland replicate 2 | place: USA:California | collected 2016-06-15
TTTTAGATTTTCAATTGCCGATTGCAAACAGCGCACAGCGAGCAGCATTAAATTCTGCAAGCCTGACGTGCACTCGGGATCCGCAGCGGTTAGCTGTCGCCCGTGCCGCTTTTGCCGCGGCCAGTCTTCTGCTGCAGCTCCTCGATCTTTTTCGAAGCTTCCGCCTTGGTCCAATTCTGATCGAATTCTTCCCCAGCTTCGCGGCAGAGCGTCTGGAGATAAGAGCGCTGCGGGCCAGTCATGGGCTCATCTTTTGTTACCCACGCATCGGGATCTTTCTCCGGATTGAGTGCCGCCGGCGGTACATCTGGCGGAACGTCGTCGGCTTTCATCAAAGGCAGATTCGTTTCCGCTCCTGCCGCTGGACTTGCCGAAGATAGCAGTCAGCACTTTGCGCGATGAATCGGCGACGACCAAGACTCCTGCAGTCTGTAATCTATGCCACACCGGCAGTTACTCGGCGGTACAACGCCTCATACCGCGGCAGGATGCGATCTGCCGAGAACTGTTCGAGCGCGCGATTGCGACTGCGTTCACCCAGTTCGCGCACGAGATCCGCAGATTCGACCAGCGTATCCAAGCCAGCAGCAGTCGCTGTTACATCCCCGAACGGATACAGAGGACAAGAATCTCCTATGACTTCGGGAATGCCACCGACGCGGAAGGCGACGACAGGTTTTCCATAGAACATTGTCTCAAGAATGCTCAGGCCGAAGCTTTCGTATTCGGATGTGTAGAGTCCCGCATCGGCGGCCTCCACATATTCGTCCACGACGGCTGTGTTTTGGCGAACAATGACACTTTCCCGAAGTCGCAATTCATCGAGGAGGGGTTCGTAAGGATCAAAAGGGCCGCCTGCCATAATGAACAATCGAGCGCGCTTGCGATTCTTCGACATCGCGATGGTGCGCAGCAGTAGATCGATGCGTTTTACCGGTCGCAGACTCGACATGTGCAGCACAAGAAATTCGTCGGTGATGCCGAGATCGCGTCGAACTTCCTCGCGACTTCGCTTCGGTTTATTCGGAGTGAAGAAATTCGGAATGACTTCAATCGGTCGTTTCAGACGAAAGATTTCCTGCGTTTGGTCCCGAAGACTTTCCGAAACTGCCGTCACCGCATCGGAGTGCACAAGGGCGTGCTCGATCGCGGTGCGGTAATCGGGATCTTGCCCCAGCAGATTGGTGTCGGTTCCATGCAACGTCGTCACGATGCGCGGCGCTGACGGACCTAACATCTGCGAGGCCAAACACGCGGCGAGTGCGTGTGGCACCGCGTAGTGAACATGAAAAAGATCGAGCTGCTGGGAACGCGCAACTTCCGCCATCTTCACCGCGAGCGGCAGAGTGTAATCGGGCGATGGAAACAAAGGGTTATGCGCAACGTCGACTCGATGGAAATGGAGATTGTCCTGCGGCAGGTCCAGCCTAACGGGTTGAGCGTAACTGAAGAAGTAAACTTCGTGGCCGCGTCGCGCCAACTCTGACCCGAGCGCCGTCGCCAGGATTCCGCTTCCACCGATCAACGGAAAACACGCGATCCCAATTTTGAGCGGCTCCGATTTCATCACCCCTCCGTGTAGGATTTGCCAGAGTCGGAAATCTCGTCGCGCCTGACGAATTTCACCTCGGGAGCTTCCGCCTTGTTGATGTAATCCTGCTCGCTCGCGCCGGCGATGTAATGGGTGCACCGAATCACCGATTGCATCCAAACGAAACGCGTGTCTCGGGTCGGGCTGATTTGTTCCGGACCGAATTCGCCCCCGGGAATTTCCAGAAACCGATCACCGCCTTTGTGCAGCAGCAATTTTTCGTCGCGATAACGTGCACGTACGATTTCTCCTTCATACGGCTGATCCACGAAATAGTCCGGGACCGCAACAGCACGTGCTCTGAACTGGGGTGTGCTGGAGCGCTCGACACGGACACCGTCCAGCAAACCCATTCGGGTGTACATCTCGAGACAGAAATCGGCGACGTTCGACGATGTAGTTTCCTTGAAGTGTTCAACAAGGGGGTGCGAAACGTAACTTGGAAGTTGGCGCGCAGTTTTCTCGTGCCATTCCGGAAGAACGCGTTTCGCGTAGAGCGGGGAAAACTGCTTTTGGATCCGATTCTCGAACTGAAAATTCAGAGCTACTTCCCGGTTGCTGTGGTGGTCTCGCAAAATGGTACTTGTCTCGCGCGGGTCATGATCGCTGTCGTGACAGAAAAAGACGATTTCTCCGCCGATCTCCTTTTGCAGCCGGCGAGCCGTCACAATTTTAGCGAACAAGAATCGCTTTGGAAAAAATCCGCACGGTTGCTGGCCGAAACAAATAATCGGGTGATCCATGGCTCAGCGCGAGCTTCATACCCCGGTGGGTGCTTTTGTGCTGCGAAATAGAGTTTGCTGCAGGATCGGCGCGAGAATCAGCACGGCCGCGCACCCAATTAAATTATACCAGAGGTAACCAATGTTTGTCGTCGCGAACAAAACGAAGACGAGCGTTTGTGCAATGAGCGCCGCAAAAAACACCGCTGATCCGGTAACTCTACGAATAAAGAAAGCTGTCAGGAAAAGACCGAGGATGCTGCCATAGAAGACCGAGCCCAGAATGTTGCCTGCTTCGATGAGATTCTCGACCAGACTCGCAAATGAAGCGACGCCTATGGCGATCAAACCCCACGCCGCTGTCAGCGCCTGGGCCGCGATTACGTAATGATGGTCGCTCGCGTTCGGCCGGATCAACGGCCGATAAAAGTCGATCGCTGTGGTGGACCCGAGAGCATTTAGAGTTGCTGCCATTGCGGACATGGTGGCGCACAAGATCACTGCGATGAGTAATCCGACAATTCCGTGCGGCATCTGTTGAAGAATAAAAGTGATGAATACGTAATCCGATTCCTTGCTTTTCGGATCCACGCCCGCTTGCACGAGAACTGCCTTGGTTTGATCCCGTAACGCGTGCGCCTCCGCATCCAGTTTATGTAGCTGGTCCATCGCCGCATCGCGCTCGCTTGACGATGCAATGGAAACGGCCCGAATCGCTGCGAGTTTTTGCGTGAAGACCTCATCGAATTGCGTCTGCAACTGCGTTAACTGTGGCGCATAGCCGTTCTCCAGCGCGCGATGGTACGCGGGTTGATTGAAGTAAACCGGCGGCTTTTCGAATTGGTAGAACATGAAAACAATCGCGCCGAGCAGCAGAATGAAAAACTGCATCGGGACCTTCACTGCGGCGTTGAAGAGCAACCCGAGACGGCTCTCTTTCAGCGAGCCTCCCGCGAGATATCGTTGCACCTGTGATTGGTCCGCTCCGAAATACGATAGCGCGAGGAAAAAGCCACCGATCAAGCCCGACCAGAATGTATATCGCTTGTGCGGGTCGACCGAGAAGTTGACGGCCTCCAGTTTGCCCATTTTACCCGCGATCGACAGCGTGTTTTCAAAGGAGAGATCGGGGGACAACCGATAAACGGCGACTGCAAATGCAATCGCCATGCCGACCAGGATCACGATCATCTGGTAGCGTTGCGTGATGCTTACAATTTTGGTCCCTCCGATCACTGTGTAGACAATGACGACACCACCCGCGAGCCAGATGGTCAGGTTCAAATGCCAGCCGAGTAGCGCGGAGAGAATAATAGCCGGCGCGTAGACCGTGATTCCGGCAGCAATGCCTCGCTGGATGAGAAACAAAAATGCGCCGAGTAACTGCGTCTTTCGATCAAAGCGTTGGCCAAGGTACTGATAGGCCGTGTAAACTTTCAGCCGCTGAAAGATCGGAACGAACACTGCGCACACGACGATGAGCGCGAGCGGTTGCCCAAAATAATTCTGGATAAAGCCTATGCCGCCTTCATACGCCAGGCCGGGCATGGAAAGGAACGTGATCGGGCCAGCCTGTGTTGCGAGGACAGACAGGCCGATCGTGGCCCAGCGAATACTCGCATCGCCTTTGAGATATTGGCCTAACGAGGCGCTGCCGCGCGTTTGCCAGAGGCCGTAAAGTGGAATCGCCAGGATCGTGGCGATGAGAACAAGATAATCCAGCCGGTTCACGAGAACCGGAGAGTAAACAGGTAGAGGAGCATTACCTCCACCGCAAAAAGTGAAAGCGCGAGGCTGTACGCTTTGCGCCAGGAACGTGCATCTGCGTTGTCATCTCGTTCGCTCATTTTCCCAACGACAACATGTTCGCGAATAAGCGATAAGCTCCCGGAACACCGGCTGGCAACTGCCGAAACCAGGAATAGCCAGTATAGACAAAGAAACCTTTGCCTGACTTTGCAACCAGAAGACCGCCGTCGAGTGGTTTTTCCTTTGGATCGTTGCACGACAGGATCGGTGTCCAGGCGGGATCCCACTTGTTAGGAAAATAAAGTCCGCGTTCCTGAACCCATCCGTCGAAGTCTTTTGGTGTGATTTTGTTCGGGATGTTAATGATTGGATGATTCGGCGCCAGCACACGCACTTGTGCATTTTCGTCAGTGACGCGATCGCGTGAAATCTCTAATGGATACGGTCCCAGTTGGTTGGTCTTAAGATCCGCGGTTGTGTTGTACTGTGCGATGGCAACTCCGCCTTCTTTTACATAGGCAAATAATTCCGGCAACCAGTTGGAAATTCGATCTTGCGTGTTGTAGGCGCGAATCCCCAGAACGACGGCAGAGAACTGCGCCAGGTTCTTCGCCGTGATGTCCGGTTCGCTCAATATCTTCACTGAATACCCGATTTGCCTCAGGCTTTCCGGAATATCATCGCCGGCGCCGGGAATGTAACCGATGCGGTCGCCTTTCTTGAGGATATCGGCCCGAACAAGTTTGGCTTCCGCCGGTGGCATCAGCGTCTGTACGCCGATATGCGGATAGGAAATGCGGACGCGCTCGAACGAATAGTCGCGACCGTCAATCGAAACGATTGCTCGCAACGTGCCTTCGCCATTTTGATTCGGTGGTTTAATGCTAAACGTAGCCACCATCTCGGCATCGCGTGCCTTCAGGTCTACCGGGATAGACGCCGGAGAGACTTCCCATCCCTGCGGTGCAGCCAATTTGAGTTCTCCTTTCACAGGCCCGGTGGCCGCGGTGACGTGTACTGAAACAGTCTTCGATTCGTTCGTCGGGAACACCAGCACGTAGTTCGCCACGTTCGCGAAAACCGGCGGCGCAATGACCAACAGTCGGGGCACTTCACTCGGAAGCGTATCAGCTGTGCGGTACCTTGTGTCCACCGTGTACCGCAGTTCCTGTCCGCTGACTTGCAAAACTACCTCGACCGGAAGAGCAGGGGGATTCTCGGGCAGACCGATAAGCTTTTGATCGTCGACGGCGAAAGCGCCTAGCGTTCCGGGTTTACGAAGCCAGTATGGCTGGGAATAAGGAGTATTCTCCGGGATGCGGCACGTGAGATCCTTCTTAACGAGTTCATTGGATGGAAGCGCCGCATCGATTTTGTTTGAATCGCCAGTGTTGGGAAACCGTGCTTCTTGCAGTGTAACCGGAACGTTCGAGCGATTGATTACCTCCAGCGTAATGCTCGCCGTTTGCCCTGGTGTGACAGCTTCCTTGGCGGTCGACGCTTCCACATGCAAGCCGAGACATGCAGCGATGATCTTGTCCAGCTGCGCTTTTTTCTCCGCGATCCAGAACTCATCCTGAACTCCGCTCATCGTCTGCCGTAACTTCAACAACTCAGGCACCGACGCAGCCGGATCGGCGGGATTGAACTTTGAAATGATCTGACGAATTTGTGCGGCAACGGATTCGGAATTCGCAACGCGCGACCAGGTCGTGTCGACCCCTTCGAAAAGCGAGCTCGTCATCGGCTGACCTTCCAACGGTTTGAAATATTCCTTTCGCACTCCGCGTCGCGGCGCGCCGCCGACGCCCTGGCTCTTGTGCATACTGATACTGGCCGCCGCGATTTCCGTGTACGCTTTGCCGAGAAGCGGATTGTAACCGCCGGCTTCCAGAACCATTAAACCTGTCGGATCGAATGGAAGATTGCGGTTGGTAAAGAAAAACGGAGATGTGTTCCAAACCAGCCGCGTCGCTTGCCACGGCTTCAGGAAAGCCAGTTGCTCTGGAAAACGATTTGGGTCGGCCGCTGCTGAGAATGCTTCTTGCGCCAGAATCGCCGACGCCGTGTGATGGCCATGCGTCTTTTGATCCTCGGGACTGAAGCGCGTCACTATCACATCCGGTCGGAAATCCCGGACGATCCATACGACGTCAGCAAGAATTTTGTCGTGATTCCAGATGCGCATCGTTTCGTCAGCTGTCTTCGAAAACCCGAAATCGATCGCTCGTGTGAAGAATTGCCTGGCGTGGTCGATGCGCCGTGCATCGAGCAATTCCTCTGTTCGAATAACGCCGAGCCGCTCGCCCAGTTCCGGGCCGATCAAATTCTGGCCGCCGTCCCCGCGCGTCACCGAAAGATAAGCGGCGTCGTAAAGCGAACCGTTGGCCCAGAACGCCATCAGATTTGTGTTTTCGTCATCCGGATGGGCCGCGATGTAAAGAACGCGGCCAAGCACGTTGAGCTTTTGTAGTGCGAGCTGAATCTCGCTCCCGTTCATCTGGTCTGAAGACAATAACGGCGGCGCATCGGCGTAATTGGCCGACTTGGCGACAGCGAGGATCGCCACTACGATGGCTGCTCGCCAACAACGCTTTCTGTAGCGGCGGTCTCTGACCGCCGATCGCGCGATGCGATGGTGCGTCACGTGCAACGGCGCACTTTCCGGTTCTGAACGTCGCATCGAAGCTATCGTCCGAAGTCTGAGATAGCCGGCGTTATTTGTTGATGTCCTGCTTCGCCTCGAGTCGGTCGATCAGGCCCTGGATGCTCTGCTTCTGCGCATCACTAGGAGCGGTAGCTTGCGCCTGCTTGGCATCACTGAGCGCGCCCGCGAAATCGCCGGATGCAGATTTGAGACGGGCTTGGGCGAGATATCCGAAGACTCCGTTCGGGAAACGTTTTGCCACCTCTTTAAAGATTTCCATGGCTTCAGCGCCATGCTTCTGATTTTGCGAGCGCCGGCCGTACGAATACAACTGCGGTGCATCCGCTTTCGCCAGCGCCTGAGACCAGACAGTTTTCGCCTCATCAGGCCGGTTCAGAGCTTTCAGGATATCAGCCTTGGTGCTGAGGTTATCGAATCTTTCCTCGTTTTGGATTGAGCCGTCTGCCCAGCGCAATGCTTCATCGAGATTAATTTTTTTGCTTAAGCAAAATTGAGCCGCTGCGTCCATAGCCTCCCACGTGAACTGGGCGCGACCTTTTAGCTGCGCCCGAATGTCGGCGAGCGTCTGCTCCGAGTCCTTGATCGAGACGTTGAACGGGACGCCCAACTTCTCCCACTTCAGCGTCACCGCCGTGGAATCTGGTTTCAAATTTTCAAATTCGAACTCGAGCGCCTCTTCGTTATCAACTAGAGGCCGTGGTTTCACGTTCACGCGCAAAGCATCTTCCTTCTGGTCATAACCGTAGCTGCCCCAGGCTGTGTTCGTTTTCGAAAAGATGACCGTCCACGAATCCTGGTTCGGGATCATGTGCAGACCATAAATTCCTTTCGCGAGCGGTTGCCCCTCCACGGAAACTGGATCGCTGAATTCGATCGTGGTGTTTTCGTTAGCACCTGCGCGCCAAACCTGGCCGTACGGAACAAGGCCGCCCCAAATTTTTCGCCCGTTCACCAATGGGCGATGGTACTTCACCGTAATGTCCGTCAGACCGATGCGCTGTTTCACCTCCGCCGCCTGGCTGACATCAGGCAGGGTTATATCTTGCGCGGAAGTGATTTGGAAAAGACCGATAACGGCGAGACAAAGAACAAGCGGCTTAAGCGTGATTGTTTTCATATTGTGGCGGTTACCCTTCCCAAATTTTCGATACTCCGCTACCAGATAATTCACAGATTTTCGGCTCCGGGCGGGTGAGGGGATGCAAAGCAAACGCATCCTGTGCGCCACTCTACTCCACTTCGTACGTCGTGATCTCCAACTGGTGGCCGTCGGGATCGCGGAAATAAATCGAGTGCGAAATTTCGTGGTCTTGGAATTCGAATTTGATTCCGCGCTTCTCCAGTTCCCGTTGCGCAGTACGAAAATTTTTGCGATCCGCGCGAAACGCCAGATGAAGCATTCGAATTTCGCGATGCGCAGACGTTTTCGGCTCCTGGTTCGCGGGGAACAAGGCGATCCCGGTATTTCCTTTGCCAATAAAAGTCGGCACTCCGTTCCACATACCTTCATGAAGTCGCTCGAACCCGAGGACGTCGATGTACCATTTGGTCGATCGTTCGATGTCGCGCACGCCCATGGCTATGTGATCAATGCCTTCGAGTTGCATGGAATGTTGGACAGAATGTACAGAATTTACGGAATCGCTGAGACGATAAATGTGGAACGCGTTGTCCTCAACGCGTTGACAATCGATGTGGCTTTGCCGCCTAATATTTGCGCCTTTTGCGATTCGTCGCCATCGGCTTCAGGAAAAGTCGATCTACCTTACGAGCTAACCGCTCTGTCCTAATCGCGCCGCTCACCAAAATTTTGAAGTTCGCAAGCGGTCGTCCAGCTTCCCACTTCGTAACGCCTCGAGAAATGCTGCGTAATCTTTGAACGGACCTCCAACGGCGCTCCAAACTACGATCGGTTTCGCGTCGCCCTTCGCCAGTTTCGCAACCAACACGTGAAAGGTGTGCGCGATCCCGCCGCGTTCGTAATGCACGACGTAATAATCGCCGCCGATCACCGCCCAAATCAGGCGTTTGGCCGGGAGACTTGGATCCGTGATAGCATCAGTCGCGCTCCACTTCCCGCCCGGCTCTGCGATCTTGTCGCCGCAAAGCGTCACGATTGCCAGTGGTAGATCGGTGGTGGAGTGAACCACGTGAAAGCGCGAGGATTCCTGCAATGCTTTACGATCTTCTGCCAGGAGCTTCGTTACGTCTGCGTAGCACAAGTGTTGAATCGAAACGGCGAGTAGCAGGTAGAGACCAATATATTTCATGCACATTGCGACCATTTACCGACGAGTGATCTCACTCTGATCGCTTTCACTTCAATTCTGCCTTGGCAAATACTTCGAGCATCTCCTTTTCTGATGGCGGTTGCAGAACATTATGCGCTGCAAAATCTTCAGCCTGCGGATAATTCGTAGCGCGAATACGCTCAGCCGCTTTCACCAGATCGTACTCGGTGTGCCGGAGCTCAACGTCGGGCCCAAGTACAAGCCAATAGGCGCCTGGTTTGCCAAAAGGCATTCCCACACTCCCAGCGTTGACGACTCGAATCCTTCCGACCATTCGATCAAACTGCATGTGGGTATGACCGCAAACGACTAAGCGCGCGTCGACTCCTTCAAAGATTGGTAAGAGGCGATCTTCAGGTGTCAGTCGGGTGAAGACCTCTGTTTCGCTGCGTGGCGTACCGTGGCAGAACAGCACCTGGCCCAGGCCGTCAATCTCGACATGGAGCGTTTTAGGCCAACGCGCTAGCACCGGCTCGAATTCTGGCTGGAGCTGTGCGGCAGTCCAACGATAGACTTCGACGATGCTTTCCGGAGGACGCGCGCCTGAGGTCGTGCCCCAGTAAGTGACCGATCCGGTCTGCGCCTCGGCCATTTGGGACAACATGGCCAGTTCGCCGTTGCCGCAAATGAAGTGCACAGGCAGGTCCAGCAAACGCCCAAGTGTTTCGCGGGGCATGGGGCCGGGAACGACATCACCTCCGACAACCACCTGATCAACGTGCGCTTGACAAATATCTCGAAGAACAGCTTCGAGTGCGGGGAGGTTCCCGTGAATATCATAGATTGCAGCAATCCGCATGACACGTGACTAACGAGATAGTGCTCAGCCAACGCTGGCGGCAGCGACCTTTGCTTTCATTTCATCCTTCATAATTCATCTCTCAGCCTTTCAGTACAATGGCGAGGGATTGGCTGGAGCGATTGGCTGGAGCGATTGGTTAGACCCATTGGTTTCAATGCAAGATCAGTCTTTCTGAATTCTTTGATGTGTAAATCTTTTCGCCATCGCGTAAACCGAACTGTTTCGCGAGCTGCGAGACACGTCGATGAAAGGCAAGCGCGGTAGCGCTGTCGCGGTCTCCAAAGGCTGTCCACATGTATTTGCCATCGAAGGTCATTTCCAGCTTCACATGAAGCTTCTCCGCCTTGTTATAGCGGAAGAATGGCAGAGAAAATACGCCGGCGTGAACCAGCGCTTGATGGAATGCGTGTGCCTTTTCAGGCGACCACGATTTAAACACGCCTGATTTTGGCGGCCACCAAACCCCCTCCTTCTGTCCAAATGGCAGGCCAGGAGGATACCACTGCCGCAATGCTTCTACTTGTGCGCCGCGTGTTCCACCCTGAGTGACGATTAGCGTCGTAACTTGATAGTATGGCGGTCCTTCCTCCTCGTACTCGTACCAAAAGTGATCAGGTGAGCGAACTTGGGACCAGTTTCGCGGGAGAAGGCTGCTGTGCCGACGCGCTGACCGCGAGGAGGAACGCTGCGAGTAATGGGAGAACACGCACTAGGGTCTAACGAGAATTCGGCCTGAAAAATCTGCTATTAATTGCAGATAAAATCTATCTAATTCGGTTGTTTCCAAGCAGCGGCATGGGCGTCAAGATTGTGAATGTCCATGTACAACGGCATAGGCGCAGATTTTAGCGAGATATAACGCGGTGCAAAACGCTGCTCTCGGGAGCGTGACTTAACGTTTGGTAAACAACGCAATAGCGTTCGGTCAGACGCAGAAGTGTTGCGATCTGCTCTTCGCTCGCGTCGGTGTCCAGGTCGATGTTCACTCGAATCTGCTTAAAACCGACGGGTACATCCTTGGAAACGCCGAGCGTGCCGCGAAAATCGAGATCGCCTTCCGCGCGAATTGTCGCGCCACGTAACGAAATACCAAGCGCAGTAGCGACGGCGCGTAATGTGACACCTGCGCATCCGACCAGCGCTTCGAGCAACATATCGGCGGAACACGCGCTGTGCCCATCGCCACCGGTCGCCGGATGAAGACCGGCTTCAACGCGCGCTTTTCCGGTTTCGATTTTGCATGTCATGTTTTCGCCGACGCGTCCCTCGGCCTGCAGCGTGACCAATGCCGTCTCAGGACGCTCGCGATACTGCGCTTTCAGCGGCGCTTGCAATGCTCTTAACTCGTCTGCTGTCATTGTTTTATCTTCACGTGTTCAGGCGTGATTTTCAAAATTTGAAATCAGCAACTGCTCATGCATTCCGCGAGTCTTGCCTCTCCCTTCCCAAAGGAGAGGGTAGGGTGAGGGTTCAGTCCTCGAGGAAAGAGCAATTTTCACCCCTCACCTCAATCCTCTCCCCTTCAGTGGCAGAGGTGGATTCACTCGCCCCGGCCAGCAGGTGACTAGCTCGGCTTAATGTTTTGATTCACGCGGAAGAAATTATCTGGATCGTATTTCTTTTTGATCGCGACCAGCCGGTCGTAATTGCCGCCGTAGGTTTTCTTCACGCGTTCCTCGCCTTCGTCGCCCATCAGGAAGTTTACGTACGCTCCGCCAGCCGAGTACTGATGCACCGCATCGTAATAGCTCTTCGTCCACGAAACGATTTTGTCCTTGTTTGCCGGATCAGGATCAACACCAACGATGACCTGGGCCCACATCGCATCGCGATAATTCCACGCAGTATCATTTTTGCCTACGCGTGCGGCTGCGCCGTTGATCGGATACATGTGCATCGTGGAATGCATTGTTGGGAGCGCTTCACCAAACCGAATGTGCTGCGCAATTGCGTCGTCGCTTATTTCATTCACAAAATCGGCGCGCCAGTACCATTGCAGGCCCGGAGGATAAAGCGCATCGAACATGCTTTGCAACGCCGGCTGCGGCAGCGGCCCCACGAAATCCAGAGCAGGTTTTTTGAATGCCCGGATCGGATCGAATGTTTTTTCTGCTTTTTCCTGTGGTCCCGTGTATGCCCAAACTACTCCGCACATTTTTTTCATGTGCAGATGTTCGGGGAAAGGCGGAGCGGGCGGGACCGTTAAAAATGCGAAGAAGCCATTCAGATCATCGGGTGCCGTTGGAATAAGATCGCGATACCATTTCATCACGTCGGCTGTCTCGCTCAGTTCGTACAGCATGGGACCCCCATAAACTGTGTCGATCGGATGCAGCTTGAACGTGAACGAAGTTACAACGCCAAAATTGCCGCCGCCGCCGCGAAGCGCCCAGAACAAATCCGGATTCTCATCGGCATTTGCCTTTACAAATTTGCCGTCCGCCAGGACGACGTCGGCAGAGAGCAAATTATCGATGCTTAATCCGCATTTGCGGGTGAGATGACCGACGCCACCGCCCAGGGTTAATCCGCCGACACCGGTGGTGGAAATAATGCCGCTCGGCGTAGCAAATCCGAATGCATGAGTGGCATGATCAACGTCGCCCCAGACGCATCCGCCACCGGCTGTGACAGTGCGAGCCGCAGGATCGACTCGCGTGTATTTGATCGGCGCGAGATCGATCACCAAACCGTCATCACAAATTCCCAGACCGCCGGCGTTGTGTCCACCGCCGCGGATGGAGACGCGCAGATCGTTATCTCTGGCGAAGTTCACTGAACGGATGACATCTGCGACATCAGCACACCGCGCGATCAACCGCGGTTTCTTATGGATCATGCCGTTGTAGACCTTGCGGGCTTCATCATAATCTGCGTCGCCCGGCTGGATCAGTCTGCCTCTGAGGCTTCGTTTTAGTTCGGTAATGGAATCTTCGTTGAGCATAGCAAGGGAATTGTAACCGACACCGTTAGCCTGTGTTACCAAACGATCAAGGAATGACGGCTTCCCAGCCGTCGATTTTAGATTTCGGCGGCTGCCCCCCCTTTCGCCGAGGCTACGGTGGGCAGGCAAGCCGCCGCTCTTGCGATGTCTGCCTTTTCCAATTGAAACTGAGATTCATTTATGGTTAGCCTCTTGGCAGAGGCGAACCCGCAATGTCTCACCCCTACAAATCTTGGACGCGGCGCGATTTCTTGAAACTCGCCGGTCGCGCGGGATTGCTCGGTGCTTTTCCGACACTGGCTAGTGCGGCTGCTGCGCTTGAGCCGGACACCGTCTGCATCTCAATCCTGCACACAACGGATTTGCATGGCCATATTTTGCCGACGTCTGATTACGATGGAATTGCTGATCGCGGCGGTTTGGCGCGTTGCGTCACGCAAATCCGCCGATGGCGGCGGCAAAATCCGAACTCGATCCTGGTCGATGTCGGCGACGTCTATCAAGGCACAGAGGTGAGCCTCCGAAACAAGGGCGAACTGATGATCGATCTTTTCAATCACCTCAAATACGACGCCTGGGTGATCGGCAATCACGAATTCGATTGGGGAATCGAGCCGTTTACTAATGCGCTGCAAAAATCGGCAATGCCGGTGCTGGGTGCGAACACAACGTTAGACGGAAAACCCGCTGGCTCATCTTCCGATTCGCAACATGTGTTCGCAAAGATTCAGCCATTCATCGTGAGACAAATTGAGAGCATCAAAGTCGCAATTATCGGAATCACAACGCCGGGCATGTCGTTCTGGCTTCCGCGAGAGTTTACCGTTGGAATCGATTTTCCACATCCCGTTGAGGGTGTACGCCGCGCAATTGCGAAAGCGAACAGCGAAGGCGCGGACGCGATTGTGCTCACAGGTCACATGGGACTGAAGCCGCGCACGGGCGGCGATGACTTTGCGAACACGGTAATGGCGTTGACTTCCGAGTTCCCGGATGTAGCAGCGTTCATAGCGGGCCACACTCATCAGGCGGTTCCAAATCGCCTAACAAATCGCGTGCTTTTCACGCAGGCGGACCACTTCGGAATTCACGTTGGCCGCGTCGATCTGTTGTTTGATCGAAATTCGAAGAAATTGCTACGTCGTGAAGCGATCTGTGAACTGATGGATAGCCGTTTCGATCCGGATCAAGTTGTCCTTTCCAGAGCAGGATCGCAGCTTGCGGAATCGGAGTCGTCGCTTGCACAGCCGATCGGCGAGTTGAGCGAGACGCTACACGCTCGCGGCCGGCGCGGTCACCCGAGTGAAATCGAGAAGCTGATCGGCGCCGCGATTACGGAGACATTGGCGGAACGCAGCATTATGGTCGATGCGGTCATGCATGGCGTCTTCGATGAAAACGCTAAACTTGCCGCAGGCCTAACGACGGTAAACGACATTTGGAATATCATTCCCTACGAAAACCTCATCGTTACCGCCACGCTCTCTCCTGATGAAATAAAAAGCATGATGGAAGAAGTGTATGCCAGCCATGAGCCGCGAAGCTTGCTGGGGATCACACTCAGAGTGGAGGGTCGCGGTCCCGAGCGCAGGATTACCTCAATGACATTTCCAGATGGACGCGCGCTGGAGCGCGATAAGAGATACCTGATCGCGGCCAACAGTTTCGATGCACGGAGCGGCGGCCATCATTTCATGAAATTGCGAGCGTTGCTTGACAGACCGGAGTCGAATTGCGTTTTGCACCCCGTGCAAACACGCGACGCGGTCATCGATTATTTCCGGCGGCACAAAGTCGTGCGAAGGATTGCCGCGAGGCGGCCGTTGGATATTGCGGCGTAACGACGGACAAGATTCAAACGAATGCATTCGGCGGCAGTTCATGTTTAGCACCGAAGGCGCTATGTCACGTTCAGCTTGGGGCAACGTCCCAGGCCTTCGATTCTCCGAGTACCAAGCGCTGAAAGTGCGATTCAATCTGGCAGTTGTTGATCACATCGCATCGAATCAACCCGAAGTGAATCGCGCCTTCAGCGCTGATGTCGTGGAAATGTTCATGCATCCTGGGGCGCTGCCCCAGGCTTTAAATTGAACGCCGCGCCGTTGGCGCTAAACGCATACCCAATGGATTTTAAACGCGGCACGTTTACCACAGCGAATTCGTCCGGTGGTGGACTGGAAGCGTGCGCTCCCCGACTGCAGTTCGCCCTTGCAAAAAGAACCGCTTTCGCTTGCCTATTTGGCCATGCGACTTCGGATTTTTTGCTTTGTTGGTTTGTTGCTGGGTGCTGATCTTGCCTTAGCGCAGACGCCAAAACCTGGATCACCATCACCGTCACCGCGGCCAACGCTGCCAGAGGTTCGGCCAGCGTTGATCGGAACCGCGCCAAGTTCGCTGATCAACACGATGGACACCGCCGACCTGATCAAGAAGGGTCAAAAGGAAGCCGCCGTAATGTTTTCCTGTCTCGTCGCGCCGACTGGCCAGATCGTTACTAGCGGCGCGTATCGCGGTACGCTCGGATCTGAGCTGCTGGAGCAGGAATTACTGAAACGCCTGGCCACTGCCAAATTCATCCCGGCGATTCACAATCACGAGCCGGTCATCGCCATTTTTTACGGGACAGTGAAATTCGCAGTGGTGAACGGCAAACCGCGGCTGCGCATCTTTGCCAATCAGCAACTCAATGAAGTGGATAAGGAAACTGATTATATTGATCCCCAACCGTACGTCGGCCAGGATTCGAAATTTACTGGTCTACATTATCCTGAAACCGGCAGCACGGTGGCAGTCACTGGCGTTGTGGAGCTCGCGCTGAATGTCGATGCGAAAGGAAATCTGACGAACTTGCAGGTCTTATCTGAAGAGCCGCCGTTGCTGGGTTTCGGCGACGCAGCGTTAACCGATTTCAGCGGCGCGAAATTCATCCCGGCATTCCGTGACGGCCAACCGGTCGAATCCAATGTGAAGATTCCGGTTTTCTACAAGCCGTCGGCTTAACGTGTCGTGAGACAGGGCGGTGGGACGCACGAGTGGTCCATTATTAAGTCCCCGTCGCGGATGAATATGCGGCGTCCGTACGGATCGCTTTTACCTCTGGAGGGAGAAGGGAGGATGACGGTAGATCGAAAGCAACTGACTCGTACTGCGATCAAACCCCTCACCTCAATCCTATCCACTTCGCTAAGGGGAGAAGCGGCGTTTGCCGAGACTGAATAATGAAGAGGCACTACCAACCTGAGAAGAGCACTGAAAAGATTATCCGCTCCGCTTTCTTCAAGCGCGATCCGCTTACGTGTGCGCGCGAACTTATCGGCACCGAACTGATTTGGCGCGAATGCTCCGGGGTCGTCGTCGAGGTGGAAGCATATGCGGTAATCGATGACGAAGCCGCGCACACTTTTACACGGCCGAGCGCGCGTAGCTTTATCGAGCGAAACAAAGCGGGCGCGGCGTACGTCTATTTCAACTATGGCGTTCACTGGATGTTAAACGTGCTCGTCAAAGGCGACGCGAACGGCTTTGTTTTGATTCGCGCGCTCGAGCCACGGCGAGGAGCTGAACTGATGAAGCAGCGCCGTGGCATTAACGATCTGCGTCAGCTTTGCTCCGGTCCGGGCAAACTCACACAAGCATTTGCTATTACCGGCCGAGATCATGAGATGGATCTGTGCAGCGATTCGCGCCACTGCTTCGTCTCCAACTCACGCGCGACTTTCGATGTCGTGGCAGACAAACGCATAGGCATTAGCCGTTCTGCGCATCTGCCATGGCGATTTACGCTGCGCGGCAGCGAGTTCGTAAGTCGGCCGCCAAGGTAGGGGCGATTGACCTCAATGGCACGCGGCATGGCGGTTCGGGCGAACCGCCGCTACCTCATTGACTCGTGCGGCGCTTCACCGAAATTCTTGCCTCGGCAAAATTGTAGGATGTCTGTATCAGACGCCGGCGTTTCGTAGAAACGCCCTACAACGAATGAACAAAACCAAACAGCGCGTTTTGCTCGGTATGAGCGGTGGAGTGGACTCCAGCGTCGCCGGATATTTACTGCGCGAGCAGGGCTACGAAGTCGTTGGCGTGACGATGAAGGTCTGGCCGCAAGACTGCATCTCCCGCGCGGAGGACAAATGCTGCGGGCCGCAGGCGGTCGCTGATGCGCGCGGCGTAGCGCATGCGCTCGGCATTCCGCATTACGTTGTTGATGAAGCCGATCAATTCGAGCGCGTCGTGATTGATTATTTCGCCAGCGAGTACCAGGCCGGTCGGACGCCGAACCCATGCGTAATGTGCAATGAAAAGCTCAAGTTCGGCAATCTCTGGAGCAAAGCGGCAGCACTCGGCTGCGATTACATCGCGACTGGTCACTATGCGATTATCGAACATGGAGTCCGGACGCCTTCGTCCGGACGCGGCGAGGACGTCGCGGCTCCATATGCTGTGCTGCGCAAAGGCGCCGATCCGCGCAAAGATCAGTCATATTTTCTTTTCAGTCTGCGTCAGCCGCAATTGCGCCGCGCGCTGACACCGCTGGGCACAATGACCAAGCCGCAGATTCGGGAGATCGCCAACTCGTTAGGCCTGAAAGTGGCGGACAAGATCGACAGCCAGGAAATTTGTTTCGTACCGGGAAATGATTACAAAGCGTTTTTGCGTTCGCACCTCGGCGAAAATGAATTTCATCGCGGCGAGATTTATGATGTCGATGGAAACTTCGTTGCCGAACACGGCGGCATCGAGCTCTTCACGATCGGCCAGCGCAAAGGGCTGCCCGGCGGATCGCAGCGGCCGCGTTACGTTGTCGACTTAGATCCTGAAACAAACCGAGTGATTATCGGCGATGCGGAAAATTTGGTTTGCGATGAATTCGAAATCGACCGGGTGAATTGGCATCCTGTGGCTGGAATCGATGAATCGCACGCCCGCGGCACTGGATCCGCCTCTCCCCTTACGGAAGGGGCAACGGTGAAGATTCGCTACAGCCATCCAGGCACAATCTCGACAGTGAAGCGGTTGGAGAATAATCGCGCCCGAATTCGTTTGCACGAGCCGCAGCGCGCGGTCACTCCCGGTCAAGCCGCGGTAATTTACGATGGCGACGTTGTGATCGGCGGCGGTTGGATCTGTCGGCCTGCATCTACGCGTCATCCTGAGCCCCGAAAGCTTTCGGGGTCGAAGGATCCCGCGATGATAGCGTGAGGCAATGTCACGGGGTTCCTCGACTTCGCTCGGAATGACTGTGATCGCCTAACACATGGCTGAAAAAATCCTGCTCGCGCTGAGCACATTTCCGGACGCGGAAATCGCGCGCAGGATTTCAAACCAGTTGGTGAGCGAACGCTTTGCGGCGTGTGCGAACATTTTCCCATCCGTCGAATCGATTTACCGCTGGAAGGAAAAAATCGAATCGGGAAACGAAACCTTCGTCTTCTTCAAAGTCAGCGAAGACCGGCAATCAGCGTTTCAGGACAAGTTGCGATCGCTTCATCCCTACGATGTCCCGGAGATCATTTTCGTTCCAGTCGCAAGCGGGCTGCCGGAATATCTCCGGTGGGTTGCCGAGAACTGCGGCTAGTCGCGCCGACCTTTCTTGCCGGCCAGGTAAATAGCAACGCCAATCGCGTTCGCGATTGCGGTCACGGCAATGATTTTGATGGCGAAGCTTAACGGACTTGGCACGTCGATGATCGGATAGACGGTAAAAAAAATCGCGGACAGCGAGACTAGAGCACCGCAAATAGCGGTGATGCGCAACCAGATCGGAGTCCCCAAACGAATGGCACGCGCTCCGAAGATTGGTATCGCGAACATGGTGAAGTAAACAATGCCGTAGAAAACGTTCGCGGCGTTATCGACAATTTGAAATGCTTCCTGAATTCCGGCGCCCACCTGGCTTGAAATGGCGATCACCAGGGTGACGCCACCAACGAAGATGATCGAGTTGATCGGTGTTTTGTGTCGCGGATGCAGACGCGAAAACCAACCCGGCAGCAAATGGTCCCAGCCTGCGACCATTGGCAATCGCGAGCTGCCGGTTACATGAACGCTTGTCGAAGCGATCGTGCGCGTGGTCATCAACAGAATTCCGATCGATGCGATCGCGCCGGCGATTGGAAACGAGTGTAGGCCGAGTCGCAGCGTCTGTGGCACCGGGCCGATAAGATCAATCGGATTATCTCCGATGAAGGCGAGCACTGAGCTGGTGCCGAGGATGAACATCAGTGCGATCACCGGTGAAGCAATCAGCACAGACCGTCCAATGTCGCGTGCAGGCGAGCGCGTTTCGCCTGCAAGAATCGCTACATATTCAAATCCGCTGAGTGCGCCGATCGCGAGCTTGGTGAAAATATTGAAGCAATAGAAGATCGACATCGTAGGCAGCGCGAGCTGCAACGGGTGATACGATTTCAATTCGCCACGCGCTAGCCCGACCAGCGGCAGCAAGATCAATGCTGAGTAAACGAGGAACATCGCGAACGCGCCGACGTTGTGGACCCATTTGCCTAATGACAAACCGCGGACACAAGCCCAGCCGAGGCCGCCGACTAATGCGGCGCTGATCAGCGACACGCACCACTTGTTTTCCGGCATCCACGCGGCGCCCGGGCCGATCGCGTAAGAGATGTTCGTGGTGACGAACATTCCGCCGAGTGCGATGACCGTGATCGACAGCAGCCAGAGGTTCCAGGCGACGATAAATCCGGCGAACTCGTTGAAGCCGAACTTGGCCCATTGATAGATGCCGCCTTCGAGCGGCATGCGATTGCTCAAATAAATGACGACGGCCGCTTGCGGAACGTAGAAAAGCAAGATTGCGAGTAGCCAAAAGAAAAGATGCGCTTGTCCGAGTTTCGCCGCGGCGCCGACCCAACTCGAGCCGACAACGAAGAGAATCTGCGTCAGAACGAGATCGAAAAGGCCGAGCGGTTTTCGTAATGCGGTGCTATGCTGTTCTACTCCTTCTTCAGCGCGCTCGAGTTTAGTTGGCATCACTCAAGCATTGAAGGATTGAAGCGTTATTTTTGCTGTCATCCTGAGCGGAGCGCCGCGGAGTCGAAGGATCCCGTGATGGCGACCATTCGATAATGCCACGGGATTCCTCGACTTCGCTCGGAATGACTTTCGCGTTAGGTGCTTTGCATTCCCGATCTAATCCTGGTGTTCCGATCTCTTCGGCGGCGCTGGTTCGGTGCGAAATTCGCGATGCCGGATTTTGCCGCCGGCGTACGCAATGTACACACCGGTTCCCAACGTTACTGCAGCGAGAAAAATTACGGCGATGACGAGTAATGCAGAAGACTTTGGCCATTTTATCGGCACTGCGATCGCGATGGCGCTCAAGACTGCGAGCGCGTAAAAGATCCAGATGAGATTCTCCGCGCGCTTTTGATGTTCATCGAGCCAGCGTTCTCCATCTTCATCAGTCATCGACAGAACGCGATCGTAGCCCTGCTGGCCAAATTCATAAACTGGCCATGCGGAGAGCGAGCTGATGAGTACCAGCACTAATGCGGCGATTTGAGCGCGGCGGCTCTTAGAAAAAAAAGCGATAAGCAATCCAGTCCAAGCGATGAGCAAGCCGTAAACCGGCAACGGATTGAGTAGCACGTGAACATATTCCGGCTGCTGCAAACCACGGAATATCGAATCGATCACAATCCGCCTTCCGAGTGAGTTCCTAAAACTTGTGCGGCACTCTTTGCTTTTTCAGGCGGCAAGTATTTTTGCCAATCAACGATCGTGAAATGCCACCATTCAGTGCGTAAGCCGCAAAAACCAGCCTTGTGCATAGCGTAGCGCAGCAAACGCAGGTTTCTGCGTATTTCTAAAGACGAACCCATGTAAGGCAACATTGCGGCGGGAGTAAAATCGTCAAAGTCTGTTGGCATGCGGACGTCGCGAGTCCGTGAGTCGACCAGGGTGGCGTCGACGGCGATACCCCAAGTATGCAGCGAGCCGGCGCCGATTTCGGGATTGGCAACGTAATCACTGTTATGTGACGCCTGCCAGAGCATGGCCTGGACTCCTACCGGCCGATACGCATCCCAGATTTTGAGGCCATATTGGTAACGCCGCAGAAAGCTCTGTGCCACAGCCAAAGCTGAGGTGACTTCGGGACGAGCGAGTGCGTGTGTTCCACGGGGATAAAGCGAGTGTCCAAGGAAATTTTTTCGTCCTGCATAGCGTAACTCCACCGTGATCGTCGGATCAACGGAGTGGACATCAACCAAAATCGCCTCAGCATTTGCGTTCAACGAGACCAGCGCGGCCGCGATTGCACCAAACCGGCAAATGTAAGCGTTGAACTTTTGCATTTGCCTTGTTCGATCAATACGCTGTTGCTGCTGCGGGAGTGTCCATTTTTGCCAGGCGTTCGAGGAGAAGGCGTGCACTATCTTCGGGCATCGTGAAACGCAACTCGAGATTAGAGCTGCCCTGTGTTTGGATCTCCGGCGGCTGCGAGTAAAGCAACAGCGGCGAGTCTGGCAGGCGAAGCCATTGATCTGGATTGCTGCGCAAATCGCGCGCGAGGTCGGCGGCATTTTTCGGAGCATTCACCTTGATGAGGATTCTGGCTTTTACTGGATTTTGCAGGTTCACTGCAAGGCCGATCAGTTGCGAGGCATCGAGTAATTCACGCGCAAAGATGGGATGGAAAACGCGCGACAAATCCGGTGGATCACGGGATATGAGCCGCAGCGCGCTCTCGTGATCGAGAGCCTGGAAACGATCGAACAGCTGCCCGGTAATTTTCAGGTCCGGCTTCATTCCCAGCCGCACGAGCACCAGCTCGTCCACTTCTTCTGGCCCGCCAACGGCGAGCGTTGCCGGTCCGACGCGCGCGAGCGCAAAATCCGGTTTGACGACTGTACCCTCGGCGGGGCTGGGCTGTCGTTCCCACACGGGCAAACCGTTGATCGAGCAGTCTGTTTTTCGATACTGAGCTGAGTTACAGCGCTTTCGGAAATCCTTGTCGTCGGCGACGGTACGAATCACCTTGGCAAGACCGCGACGGCTTTGGACGAGGTTGAACTCTCTAGTCTTGCCGGTCTCGTCCGTCGTGAGCGCGCGGGTGATGCGCGTTGTGTCGCGCGTTGGGTTCAACCCTGGAATTGACGCGGCGGGGCCAATCAATCCTGGCCAGAGCTTGGGTTTCGCATCGCGCCAGTGCTTTGCGAGGCTTGCGCGTTCGAATTGATCCGCGTTAATCGACAGAATGATGTCTGTTTCCTGCGGGAGCCATTCGCGTCCTCGCGGGGATTGGAAAACAACGAGTAATGTGATCGCCAGCAGAACCAGCACCGAAAATGCGCTGAAATAAAACTTCCGCAGCTCCTGTTTATCGATCTGGCTGGAAAGCTGGGCCAGCTCTGCCTGGTGCTTTAACTGCAGATCCACGGCCCCTCGACGGCGATGAGCTTCCTCCAGCAGGTGCGGCGCATTCGGCGGAGCAACGCCCTTTTCAGACAAATGGCGGCCGATGCTCAAATACGCCGGATTTTTTCGTTCTTCGACGGTTTGATGCCGCGTCCGCGCGTCGCGCGCTGCTTGTTGTTGGGTCCGAATGCTCTCAGCCAGTTTCCGGTCGCGCGCTTCAAACTCGCTCCGCGTGCGCGCAACGTTTTTTTCCACGGCGGCAAGTTCGGACTCAGCAGTGTTCAACTTTTCCTTCGCCGTGCGCACCGCGTCGGTGCTGCCCAGGCGTGCCCGCACGAGTTCGGCGCGTTCGTCCGGCAGGCGCGCCCGTTTTGCCATAATTCCCGCAGAGAGCGCTTCAAGGTCGGGAGGCGCGGGATCAAGCGCGTGCAGATCGGAAAGTTGTTTCAAAAGATCGCGATCGGCAGCTTCGCTCTCCTGAATGCGCCGCTCCACGCCGGCAAGCTCTCGTTCGCACACCTCCGCGGTGCTCTTCGCCTGGTTGCGCTTTTGAAGGAGCGGCTTTTTCTCTGCTTCGAGTTTCGCAATTGCGTTCGCCTGCTCCCGCGCGATTTGGTGGCGTTCTTCTTCAATTCGTTTTATTCCTTCGTCAATCCGCGCGATCCGCAGCGCGACTTCTTTTTGCTCCTGCTCCAGTTTCTTTAGTGCAACGATCTCATTACGCAGCTCAGGAAAATTTGCGGCCTGCGCTGTTCCCTCGCGTCCGAGGTTAATTTCACTTCTTTGCAGAAGACGCCGGTCGTGCCGGAGCGCTATGCGCGTTTTCTGGCGCTTGAGCTTTAAGGCTACTTCTCGAAAGCCTGTGCGAATGAAGCTCACGAGAAAACGCTATACGAAGCCGGAGTGGGAAAAAGATTTTTCGGCTTCATTTGGCCCATGTGTCGTAGGAGTGGCATCGGACAAATGTGGCTATTCCTCAGGTGCGGCCAGCTTTGCTAGCACGCTGAAGTCCTCCAGCGTCGTCGTGTCCCCGGTGACCTTTGCGCCGCTAGCAATTTCCTTGAGCAGCCGTCGCATGATCTTGCCGCTGCGCGTTTTTGGAAGCGTTTCGGCAAAACGCACTTCATCGGGTTTTGCAATTGCGCCAATGTGCTTGCTGACGTGATCGCGTAGTTCCTCCTTGAGCCCGCGGCTGACCTCAACTCCGCTTTTCACAGTCACAAACGCGACCACGCCCTGACCCTTTAATTCATCCGGTCTGCCGACCACCGCCGCCTCTGCGACTCGCGGATGGCTGACAAGCGCGCTCTCTATTTCCGACGTGCCGAGTCTGTGACCGGCCACGTTCAGAACATCATCAATGCGCCCGACGATCCAAGAATAACCGTCTTCATCGCGGCGCGCGCCGTCGCCCGTGAGATAATTGCCTTTAAATTCGCTCCAATATTGCTGTCGGTAGCGCGCATTGTCGCCGTAGATCGTGCGCAACATCGAAGGCCATGGCCGGCGAATAATCAATTTGCCGCCGATATTCGGGCCGACTTCCTGTCCCTTTTGGTCGACGATGGCTGGGTCGACGCCAAAGAACGGAAGCGTGGCGCTACCCGGCTTGGTTGGAATGGCGCCGGGTAGCGGCGAAATCATGATCGCGCCCGTTTCGGTTTGCCACCACGTATCGACAATGGGACAACGCCCGCCACCAATTGTTTTATGATACCACATCCAGGCTTCCGGATTGATCGGTTCGCCGACTGTGCCTAACAACCGTAGCGATGAGAGATTGTGTTTCCTGACCCAATCATCGCCCCAACGAATGAACGCGCGGATCGCGGTCGGGGCAGTATAAAGAATGTTGACCCGATACTCTTCGATGATTTTCCAAAACCGATCGGGCTCGGGCCAGTTCGGTGCGCCCTCATACATGACAACTGTTGCGCCATTCGCGAGCGGACCGTAGACGATGTAGCTGTGACCGGTGACCCACCCCACATCCGCTGTGCACCAAAAGATATCCTCATCGCGGATGTCGAAGACGTATTTGGTGGTGCTATAAACGTTCACCAGGTAACCGCCGGTGATATGCAAAATTCCTTTCGGTTTGCCGGTACATTTTTCTTTAGCGGCACAATCCCGCCGCGACGATACGAGCCATCGGCGGTGACGAGCGCAATCGCGCCGCTGTCGTTGATCCGGTCGCGGATGCTGTCGGCGCTGAATCCGCCGAAGACCACTGAATGCACCGCGCCGATTCGCGCGCAGGCCAGCATCGCAATCGCCGCCTCGGGAATGTTCGGGAGATAAATGATGACGCGATCGCCTTTTCTGATGTTGTTCCGTTTCAGCACATTCGCGAAGCGGCAGACTTCGCGATGCAACTGTTGATAGGTGAGCGTGCGCTTGTCGCCGGGTTCGCCTTCCCAAATTATTGCGGCCTTGTTCCGACGCGGTCCGGCTAGATGCCGGTCCAGACAATTTTCCGAAACGTTCAGTTTCCCGCCCACGAACCATTTCGCGAATGGCGGCTTCCATTCGACAACCTTCTTCCAGGGCGCGCGCCAGACCAGCTCCTTCGCTTCGCGCGTCCAGAACTTGGCAGGCTGCCGGATCGATTCTCGATACATCCGCCGATATTGAGCCAGGCTCTTGATCCGCGCTTTACTGCTGAAACTTGGTGGTGGCTTGAAAACGCGTTTTTCGACCAGATGCGATTCAATGTTGTCGTGCATGAGCAGTCCCTAATATGCGCAAGAACTTTTTAGGGCAAGCGCGCTTCCTCTGTAGCCACCGGCCTGTGGTTGGTCAAACGTCGTTGGTTATACGTTGGACGGCCCACAGGGCCGTGGCTACACGTTAAAGATGCTCGAACCACTGCCTGACGAATATTTTATGCGCGAAGCATTGCGACAGGCGCAGAAAGCGTACGCAGCGGACGAAGTGCCGGTGGGCGCGGTGGTTGTGCGCGAGGACAAAATCATCGGGCGCGCGCATAACCAGGTCGAGTTGCTTAAGGATGCGACCGCGCACGCCGAGATGCTGGCGCTGACACAGGCTGAAGCGGCCGTTGACGATTGGCGTCTGATGGATTGCGATCTTTATGTGACCAAAGAGCCGTGCGCCATGTGCGCAGGTGCGCTCGTGCACACGCGGGTCCGCCGCGTGATCTTCGGCTGCGCAGATCCGTCTGCCGGAGCCGCCGGGAGCGTGATGAATCTTCTACAGATGCAGTCTCTCAATCACCGTTGCGAAATTACACCGGGTGTTTTGCAAAAAGAATGTGCGGCGATCTTGCAGGATTTTTTTCGCAAACGCCGCGACGAACAGAGCTCGGCGACTTCCTAGTCACCGCCGGTGTTACAGCACGACATCATAACGAACTTCGTCCGGATTTACGGGGATGATTCGGCTTAAGGCAAAAAAAAGGGCTGGCTTGGAATTGCTCCAAGCCAGCCACTTAACCTTACACCTTCTTCTCCGCCGGAAAGAAATTCCGAACCATAAACAAAGTAGCCAAACTGCTCGCGGCAGCGGTGCCAATCAGCTTCGGCCATTGCGATGAGTCAGAACAAGAACGCCGGTGCACTGCATCTGTATCGCAGCGACAGCTCAATTAGGCTCTCCGATACGGTAAAATTAGGTCGCGGATAACTGCTTGAGAAGATTACGCGTCACACACGCTCGAAATGCGAAACCATATTAGAGGAATTAAAAACATTTCGCCATTTCGTGAAAGGCAAAGACAGGCTTTCGGTGGTGCATTAGAGTTACGATCAAAAGGAGTGAAATAACAGATGAAACAACACGAAGTCACCGTTCCTCAAATCGGTCTTATTGCCGGCACGCGTGCGATGCTTGGAGCCGGTATCGCGCTGTTGCTTTCTGAAAAGCTGAGCGGTGAGCAGAGGCGAGCGATCGGCTGGACGCTGGTCGCGGTCGGCGCGTTAACGACGATTCCACTCGCGCTGCAATTATTGGGTGAAGATGAATGACCTGGGCTAAGACCCTGCTTCATGAATCTCGGCACCAGGGTGGCAAACCCCACGATGCGAAGGCGGCGCATCTGAAATCGGATCGACGTCACGATGATCTTAAGCGGGTCGAATCTTTGTAAACGTGCATCAGCTGCGTCGCATGGTTGGGCCTCTTCTTGCGTGCTACACTCAGCGAGCAGCAAAGAAATAGATCGCGATAAACGCAGCAATAAGGAGGATTGCAGTGAGCCACCAAACTCTTTTGATTGCGGGTCTTCGAGATGACCCAAACTCCTGCTTAACGAACTCTTCGTAATTGAAGTCCTCGTCCGGTAAATCCACGGCATCGTATGCTTCGGCATCTTCTCGCCAGCCCGAAGTATGGTCTGCTCCACACTCCGGACATGCCACTGCGATGCGAGGAACATCTTCGCCGCACACTGGGCACACTTTCGGTGCCCTTAGCTTACTCGTCATTGTTGCTCATTTGTTACCTTCCGGACACAAACGGAACATAACCTAACGAGAAAGAGATAAGCCAGAGCAGGGTGCTGCGGCAAGCTTCCTCGCGTTCACTTTATCATGAGCCGTTGGGTTCATTGTTTGGTTAGATCTCTTTTGCAAAAACAGGATCATCGTGCCCAAATGAGGGGCCGGAGCTGACGTCGTTGCCGACTTTATCGTGCATAAAATGAGACTTTGGCCATGAATGCATTCCATTTTGGACCAAGACGACCGCCATCCAGCAGGATTCTAGGGCATTGTTTGAACCCCAAATTGCGACCGTCATCGTAACGGATCATGCGCCAATGCATGTGCGGTACAACATGATCGAGAGGGATATTATATTGACGCATCAGTCTGGCTGTGAGTTGCGCGGTGCGGTCGATGGTGATGTCAACATTGTTGCCGCGGTTTACACACATTTCGATCCCGATGGACGACCTGTTTCCCTGGCCTTCGTAATCAGCATGCTCTCCGGTTTCGTTGGTCGGGAGGGTTTGGTAGATGGAATGATCGTCCACAGTGAAATGCCAGGTGAGAAATCCAGTGCGATTGTGACTGCCTCGGAGGCCCTTGTTCATGGCGAGCGCGTGATTCAACGCGTTGGCGCTACGAGACGTATTGTCGGTCGAATGAATAGTGATAAACGTCGGACGCATCGGCCGATGCAAAGGACGTCCGCATTTGTCCGGAGGGATGATGTCCTGCGTGGCTCCCAATTCGGCTGCACCGCTGATGGCGGCGCGTCGAGGAGCCACCGCACAGGAAGAAAAGAGAAGCCCCATCAGGACAACGGCAAGAAACCCAAATGTGCGAAGTTTCACCCTAATCATTTCTGCCGTTGCGAGACGAAAGCAATTAAAGGCTGCATGGTGAGAATCGTGTCGAATTGTTCGGCATGTAGGAAGCGGAAATCAAATCAACGCCGCGATGATCTTTGCGAGGTGGATTGCAAGTGATTGGTTAGGTCTTTTTTTGCGTTTGCCGCTTCTTTAAGTCGGCGAGAAAATCCAACAGCTGATCAGATAGCTCCCGACGGCTAATGTACGTGTCCTGCGCGACGTGCCATGCAAGTCCAAAATCGCGACTAATTGTCGGGTACGCGATCGCACTGTCTGTCGGAAATCGACGCGCTGTTTCTGTTTTTGCGACTGGAATCCGGAGCCGTTCCATCCGGCGCTTCAACGCCGCAACACGGTTACCGGACTCGGCTGGCAGAGTGGTCGCACCTGTGCGCCACCGCTGGTCTAGCGTGCGGACCAGCTCATACGCAGCAAGGACCCAGAAATAGGACAATGTCAATCGGTCGGCGAGCCGAGTACTCTCGTGCAAGGATGATGATTGATCCTGATTGAGAGCAGTGAAACGGGCGTCTTCGTTGATGAGATGGCAATCGAAGCGACCGAGTCCCTGAACGAGAGGGATCATGAACGGCTCGATCGCACCCGCTGCGGAGGATGCGTCAACCCAGCGTAGAAAGCGATCATCGGGCATGGTGCAATTAGACCTGACTGAAGCAACCCCATTCCGGCTGCGTAAGCCGTCCACGCGATCAAAATTATCATCTTTGCTTCGGCTTTCCACCCGCACGTGAGATCGCAAGATGTTTACGTGGCTGCCTCGCTAGGATTCGAACCTAGACAGAGAGATCCAGAGTCTCTAGTGCTACCGTTACACTACGAGGCAACGAGCGGGAAAAATTAAGAGAGATCGACTGTGCTGCAAGTCGAGTGCAAGTGACGTTCGCTGATTTAGGAGACCGCGATCTTCGCCTCGAGCAGGATCTCTGCGCCTTCTCGAGCGGCTTCGACTTCCAGGGGCTTTCCGCTTTTTGCCACCAACGCGCGCGCGTGTTCCACGATTTTATCGATCATTCGGTCGTCATGATTCGGATCGTGATGGAAAAGCAGGAGCTTGCCCACGTTTGCATCAAGCGCCAGCGAAACGACGCTGTCCACTGAGCTGTGGCCCCAACCAATGTGCTTCGCGTATTCCTCGTCGGTATATTGGGTGTCCATGATTGCGAGGTCGCAGTCCTGGAGAAAATCGACCATCTTTTTGCGCTCGGCGGCGGCAAAATCCCGCGCTTCATCCTCGCTGACTCCATCGCGCGAGGCCAATAACAGCTTGAGTTCCTCGTATGGTTCGTGGTCAGGAAAGTAGGCGATTGAACCGGAACTCGTGAAAAGGCGGTACCCAGCGCAAATTCCCGGGTGGTTAGCGAACTTCGACCGCACCTCGACGTTTCCGACTTGAAACTCCATCTCCTTGAGTTCCTCAATTGCCAGGTGGCTTGGGAGTTGGCGTAAGCTGACGGGGAAAAACGGCGTCTCCATTTGGCTGGCCAGAATCTTTGCCAAACCAGCGCGAGCGCCTTCATAACCTAGAACGCGGATGAGATTTTTCTGATTGTAGGCAGGAGAAAAGAAAGGCAGTCCCTGGATGTGGTCCCAGTGAGTGTGTGAGATCAAAAGAGTCAACTTCATCGAGCGAGGTCCGAATTCTTTGTCCAAAGCGAGACCGAGAAGGCGAATCCCGGTGCCGGCATCGAGAATGATGATCTCGCCGTCGGCGCGCACTTCCACACAACTGGTGTTTCCGCCGTAACGGACCGTGCTCTTTCCAGGGACCGGAATTGAACCGCGAACGCCCCACGGCCTGATTCGCGCAGGGACCGACTCACGTTCCGGTACAGATTTTGGTTCGGGACGGCGCGGGATTTCCGGCAGGAGCCGGTCAATCGTGCTGGAGAGCAGTTCCCACGTGATCGGTTTGAGCAGATATTCATCTGCGCCGGCTTCAAGGGCGCTGGTTCGATCGACCCCGTAATCGCGGCCTGAGACCACGATGATCTTGGTTGGTTGCAGTTGCTCGCGAATGGAGCGGCATACCTCAAAGCCGTTCGATTTTGGCATTAACAAATCGCACAGGATCAGCTCCGGCCGATTGCGCAACGCCAGCTCCACCCCCGTATCACCGTCGTTTGCTTGCAAGACCTTCCAGTCTTCGCGCGTGAAAAGCTCTGTGAGTACGCGCCGGTTGTCGGCATCGTCTTCGATGATTAAGACACGAGGCATTTAGGTGGGGGGAATGGCGTCTTTACTTTTAAAGCAAGCTTACATTAAAAGCACGAATTCTTTTTTCAAAGGCAGTTGCTCAACTTTGTCTAAAAGAAAATGGGAATGATTAAAATCGCGAGAATATTGACGACTTTGATCATCGGATTGATCGCGGGTCCGGCCGTGTCCTTGTAGGGATCGCCCACAGTGTCGCCTGTGACCGCTGCGGCATGAGCAAAAGAACCTTTGCCGCCGAGATTTCCTTCCTCGATGAATTTTTTCGCGTTATCCCACGCACCGCCGCCGGAGGTCATGGCAATGGCAACAAACAGGCCGGTGACAATCGTTCCCACCAGCAACCCTCCGAGCACGACCGGGCCCAACTGCGGAATCACTGCCACCGCCACCACGAAAATCAGCGGCAGCAGTGCTGGTACGATCATTTCGCGTAATGCCGCTTTGGTTACGATGTCCACGCATGTGCCATATTCGGGCGTGTCCTGGCCGGTCATGATGCCGGGATGCACCTGCAGTTGCCGTCGCACCTCGCGAACAACGGCGCCGGCGGCTTTGCCTACTGCGTCCATGCTGAATGCGGTGAAGATGAACGGAAGCAATCCACCGAGGAACAAGCCGATAATCACCTTCGGATCGGTAAGCGAAAACTCGAACACGAACGGCTCGCCATTGCGAGTCACGTGTGCCTTGAGCTCCTGTACATATGACCCAAATAAAACGAGCGCTGCGAGGCCGGCTGAAGCAATCGCGTAGCCCTTGGTCACTGCTTTCATCGTGTTGCCTACCGCGTCGAGTTGATCAGTGACGTTACGTATTTCGCTGGGCAACTTGCTCATTACCGCGATGCCGCCCGCGTTGTCGGTAATCGGACCGAACGAATCGAGCGAGATGATGATTCCGGCCATCGACAACATCGCCATCACTGCGATCGCGATTCCGTAAAGCCCGCCAAAATGAAAACTCACCAAAATAGCGATTGCGATGAAGCCTACCGGCAGCGCCGTGGCGTGCTGACCAACAGCCAGGCCCGCGATGATGTTCGTCGCATGACCAGTCTCTGAGGCACGGGCGATTTTTTGCACGGGCCGGTAATGCATCGACGTGTAGTAATTGGTGATCACCACGACGACGGCTGTCATGATGAGGCCGACGACCGATGCCCAGTACAGTTGAGTCGGTGAGCGCATTTCGCCGGCGATCATCACGCCGCTCGGAAACAGATAGTGCGTGGCCGGCCAGAAGAGGACGGCCGAAACTATCGCACTCGTGATCACGCCACCCATCAACACATTGGCCGGTTTTCCGCTGGCAACGTTCACAAACAGCACGCCCAAGATCGCGCCCAGCACGGAAATTCCGCCGAGCACAAACGGGTAAACCACAGCCGCCGGATTGTCTGGCAACGTCAGTGCGCCGACAAGGATCGCTCCTATCAAGCTCACTGCGTACGTTTCGAACACATCTGCGGCCATGCCCGCGCAATCGCCCACGTTGTCACCGACGTTGTCTGCGATCGTTGCCGGGTTGCGCGGATCATCTTCTTCGAGACCCTTCTCGATCTTGCCCACAAGGTCCGCTCCGACGTCGGCCGCCTTGGTATAGATCCCGCCGCCGAGTCGCGCGAACACGCTGATCAGGCTAGCCCCGAGGGCGAGACCAACCAGACTATTGATCGCCATCTGCGAGCCGACGATACGCGTGACCAGAGTGTAGAAAATTGACACCGCCAAAAGCGCGAGCCCCACCACGAGCAGCCCGGTAACGGCGCCTCCGTTGAAGGCCATTCGCAACGCTTTGTTAATTGACTCTGTTGCGGCCTGCGTCGTCCGCACGTTGGCGACAACTGCGATACGCATCCCAATGTAACCGGCCGAAAGCGAACAAAACGCACCGATTATAAAGCCAATGGCCGTAGGCCGATCTTTGAAAATGAAGAGCAAAATGAAAATGATTACGGCGATAGAGCTGATCGTAATCACTTGACGATTCAGATACGCCTTGGCGCCTTCCTGAACGGCTCCGGCGATCTCTTGCATCCGTTGATTGCCTGCGGGCGACCGAACTACCGCGGCAATTAAAAAAAACGCGGCGGCGAGACCGATCACCGCGCAGACCATGGACAGTGGCACGCCGGAGGTAAGGATGTTGAAGGCGAGGAAAATCATGGTCGGATCAGGCTGAAGCGCACGATTCTATGAAGAATTGCTGTCGTGGCAACTGCCTTAGTTCAATCTTTCGCGACCGTGCGGTTTCGTTAGGTCGAGAAGCGGCCCAATGGGAACGATGCGGGTTGGATTGATCGCCGTGTGCGTCATGTAGTAATGCCGCTTGATGTGATCCAGGTTGACCGTCTCGGCGATGCCGGGCTGCTGGTACAAGTCCATCAGGTAGCCCTGCAGGTTTGGATAATCGATGATGCGCCGCAGGTTGCATTTGAAATGGCCGTGATAAACCGGGTCAAAACGCACGAGTGTGCAAAATAATCGCCAGTCCACCTCGACAATCCGGTTCGCGAATAGATATCGGCTTCTCGACAAACGCTGTTCGAGCTCATCAAGCGCTTGAAAAACTCTGCGGCAGGCGCGCTCATACGGGCCTTGGCGCGTGGCGAATCCTGCTTTGTAAACGCCATTGTTCACATTTTCGTAGATGAAATCGGAGAGCTTCGCGTGGTCGGCTTGGATTTCTTTCGGGAAAAGATCGACGTCTTTATTTAGGGCAAAGTCGTTGAACAGATCATTGAACATGCGGCAGATGTCGTCCTCGCAATTGTTTGCGATCCGCTTTGTTTTTGTGTCCCACAGCACAGGCACGGTCACGCGCTCGCGGTAAGTGGGATCGGTCGCTGTGTAGGCTTCGCTCAAAAATTGGAAGCCGTTGATCGGATCAGTGGATTCAAACGGCGCGCCGGGCGTGATCTTGCCGGAAGTATCGCGAAACGCCCACCCCAAGTCGTCTCTAACCGGATCAACTACGGTTAAGCCGATCGCGTCTTCGAGCCCTTTTAATTTCCGAACAATAACCGTCCGACTTGCCCATGGGCAGGCCAGCGAAACGTAAAGATGATAGCGGCCTGCCTCGGCAGCGTAAGGTGTGGAGCCGTCGTTTGAGATCCACTCGCGGAACGCGTCCTCCTGGCGTTTGAATTCTCCAGACTTAGTCTCCTCGTCTGGAAATTGTGCTTCCATGTAACCCCGAATGGACACCAATGAGCACGAATGCAAAGCCAGAAGTCATTAGCGGCGGTTGCTCGCGGGGTCCCACTTGCGTTGACACGGAAAACGGCCAGTGATAGCGTCGTCCAAATTTACGCGGAAGTCCGTAAAAGGCGGGCCATAATGCGGTTACCTTTCCAGACTTGCACACGTTATTGAACAGTCAGGTTTTGGTGCTCAACCGGCTCTGGCAGGCGGTGAACATCTGCTCTGCTCGCCGCGCCTTTTCGCTCGTATATGCAGGGCACGCCCAAATTGTTTCTTCGGATGACGCGAACAACTTTTCGACGCACGACTTCGAAAGCTGGCGCGATCTGTCAACGAACGCGCCCGATCATGAAGTGGTTACGACCATCTCGTTCAAGATCCGGATCCCCCGGGTGATCGTGCTGATCGTGTTCGATCGACTTCCGAAGAAGGAAGTAAAATTCACCCGACACAACGTGTTTGAGCGAGATAAGAACACCTGCCAGTACTGCGGCCAACTCTTCGATCGCAGCGAGCTTAATCTGGATCATGTCGTCCCCCGCGACCGGGGCGGGACGACGACTTGGGAAAACGTGGTTTGCTCGTGTATTCCGTGCAATACGCGCAAGGGCAACCGGCTTGCGCGTGAAGCACACATGAGCTTGATCCGCAAACCTAAGCGGCCGAAGTGGCGGCCGTTTGTCCAGATCACGTTCGCTGCGCCCCAGCACGAGCTCTGGAAACACTTCGTCGATCTCGCGTACTGGAACGTCGAATTGAGCGATTGAGCTCAAGCCGTCGGTCCTTAATTAGCGCTTTAAAGCATCCAGAATCGGTTGCGGATAAACGCCCAGCCAAATCGTGGCGAGAATCAAAGCGCTGATCGCCAATCGCGAGAGGCCGTTCACAGGAATGGCGTCGGTCTTGGAATCAGACTGCCAATACATCGCGCGGACAACCTTGAGGTAATAGTAGAATCCGCAGCCCACCGTGATCACACCCACAACCACGAGCGCAATCTGGCGCTGCAGAACGGCTGCATAAAAGATGTAGAACTTGCCGAGGAATCCCGCCGTGAACGGCACACCGGCGAGCGAGACCATTCCGATCAACATCGCGAATGCGAGAAATGGCGAGCGTTTGGCAAGACCATCAAAGTCGGAAATTTCTTCACCGGTTTGCTGCGCGACAATTATTAGCACTGCAAAACTCAAAAGTGTCATCAGCAAGTACGCGACGAGATAGAAGGTAATCGCGCGGACATCGAAACAGACCACGCCGATCAGCAAATAACCCGCATGCGCAATGCTCGAGTAGGCGAGCAGTCGCTTCAGGTTCGTTTGCGGCAGCGCTGCGAGATTGCCGTAAATCAAAGTGAGCAGCGCGATCACAAAAATCAGCCGTTGTGTTTGCGGCAGTTTCATGAACGGCTGCAAAACACGTATCAACACGACGAACCCCGCTGCTTTCGAACCGACGGAGAGATACGCAGTCACTGGCGTAGGCGCACCTTGATAAACATCCGGCACCCAGATTTGGAAGGGGACGGCCGCAATCTTGAAACCGAGCGCGACCAGAACAAAAACCATGCCTAACAACGCTGCTCCGGAGTCGCTGCCCGCATTCGCCAATGCCGCCGTTAACCGATAGAGGTTTGTCTGGCCGGTCGCGCCGAAAATCCATGCAATTCCGTACACGAGAAACGCTGTGGAAAGCGCGCTGAGTACCAGATACTTCGTTCCCGCTTCCAGGGTCAATGGATTGCGCCGGGTAAAACTGACCAGCACGTAGAACGACACTGCTACGAGCTCGAGCGCGACAAAAATGAAAACAAAGTCGATCGCCGAAACGAGATACATCAGTCCGGCACAAGTGAAAAGAGGCAGCGCGACAAATTCGCCGAGACCTGTCTGCGGCGCGGCGCCGGGAAAGAAGCTGCGCACCACTGGCGCGTAATCGATCATCATGATCAGCACAAGAATGGTGGTTAGCAGCGCAAATTGCTTGAAGAAGATCGCCAGGCGGTCCGCTGTGTAAAAACTCCAGAAACCGGTTACGTGAGACGGCGAGGGAAGAGGAGCGACAAAGAAACTGGCGAGAAGAACTATCGCGAGCCCGGTAATTGCAGCGAAAGCTAAAACGCGTTTGTCAATTTTTCCGGCAAACGCTTCGATCATCAGGATCACCATCCCAAGCACCAGCACCGCAATCTCAAGTAAGGGCGCGGTGATCGAAGTCATTTGGTTGCCAGATCGTTGTGGCTACGCACCTGCGGAGCGTCTTCACCAGTCACGGCCGCAGCGCCCGGGCGGCGCAGAGTGCCATATCTGTCTAGCGCCAACGGCGCTTTCGTTATATGAGCCTGGGGCAGCGCTGACGTTTTCTTGTTCCATGGATCCTGGGGCGTTTGCCCCAGGCTGGCGATGGATTCCGCGCCGTTAGCGCTAACAGCGCCGTGACTATAACGCTGCTTGTTCGCGAAATGGCTTGTATTCGTAGAGAGATGAGTGCGAAACGTCGGCGCCACGCTTCGCACAAAAATTTGCGGAAAAAATCCAAAGCAAAGAAGTGCGGCCACGAGCAGCGTGACAGGTACACGTAATGCCGGGCTAAGATCGGGTAGCTTTTGCCATTGTTGGCGAATAGAGCCCATGAACGTCTTGCGGTAGGCGCGTAGCATGTAAACCGTCGACAGCACCACGCCCCATAGCGCAAGCACCGTGGCGATTTGGAAAATGTGAAACCGCCCGATTTCCCAGCCGTTCCTGAACGCGCCAAAAAAGACCATGATTTCCCCGGCGAAATTGGCAAAGCCCGGAAGACCGATTGCGGCGAACACGCCAAGCCCAAAGGCTAGCCCGGCGAAAGGCATCACCCTCGCAAGTCCACCGAGCTCATCAAAAGCCAGCGTGCCCGTTCGCCGGCGCAATTCGCCTGCGATGCCAAATAGAAGCGCGATTGAGAGACCGTGAGCGAACATCAACACAACGGCGCCGGTCACGCCGAGAACGCCAAAGCTGGCGATTCCGAGAAAAATGTAGCCCATGTGCATCACGCTTGAATAACCGAGCATCCAATCGAGTCGCTTCTGCGCGATGGTAACGAGCCCGACGTAGATGATGTTGCCGAGTAACAGCACGATGAGCAGAGTCGCCCAGTGACGGGCGCCTTCGGGCAGCATCGGAATGGCTAGACGCAAGAGCCCGTACAGTCCGAATTTTTTCAAAACGCCTGCGTGCAGCATCGCAGCGGGCGCCGGCGCGGCGGCATAGGCTTCCGGCGCCCAGGTGTGAAACGGAAAGAGCGAGATGAGGATTCCGAAACCGATAAGCAGCAGCAGATAAACATGCCGTTGCGCTTCGGGAGAGATCTGGCCCATTCCAGCTGCAGTCTGCAACACGCGAATATCAAAACTCCGCGAGGGGAGAGGAAAGCTCTGGTAAAGCAAGATCAGGCCAAGCAACAGAATGAAACTGCCGATGGCCAGGTAGATCGTGATTTTCCAGGCTGCTGTGACCCGATTCCCGCTGCCCCAGATTCCGATCAACAAAAATGTGGGGATCAGCGCGAGTTCGTGAAACGCGTAAAAGAAAAATAAATCGATTGAAGCAAACGCTCCGATCGCGCCGCCAGAGATGAACAGGAGACAGGCATAAAACGCGTTTTCATATCTGTCGATCGCGGCGGCGAACCACACTGCAGCCAGCGTGACTATGCTGGCGAGCAGCACCATAATTACGCTCAAGCCGTCGACGCCAGTGGTGAAGCTCAGCCGCCACTCGGGAGAGATGCTAAACGATGTGACATGTTGGAAGTCAGCGTAACGGTGGTCGAGGGAAGCAAATAGAAATAGCGCCGCTATAAACGTCAAAACCGACGCGGCCAACGCAGTCTTCCGTGCGGGCGCGCCAAGCATGATCAGGACGGCCGCAACGATGGGACAGAAAATCGTGAACAGAACCATTAGCGCATAACTGCAAAGTAAATGAGAGCAACAACACCGAGACCGAAGAGGAACGCGTACGCTTGAAGATTGCCTACTTGGATTAGTCGCAAGACCGCGCCGACGCCCCAAGTTCCTCGACTGCTTCCGCCCACCGCCCCTGCATCGATGACCCAGCGATCAATGAAGGCTGACACACCAGCGAGCAGCTCCTGCGTCCAATGGATGAGCCAGCCATAGAACTCGTCGAAATAGAACTTGCGGCGCAACAATTCGACTTTGACCGGTTCAGTCGCGCGTCCGCGGTAAAGAACAATGGCGAGTCCAACTCCGAGCATCAGTGCAATGATTGCTAGCGCAGGAACAACCCCGAAAGCATTCGGGGCTTTTTCGGTAGGGAGTGTGAGAAAATTTCGAGCGAAAAATGCAAATCCGCCGAGCGTTGCGAGAACTGCGAGCACGATCAACGGCATTGTCATGACGGGCGGTGATTCGCGGCCTTCGCGCGCGCTGTCGCTGCGTGGGTTAGCAAAGAAGACAATGACGAGCATCCGTATCACGTAGAAAGCCGTCAGGAACGCGGTGAACAATGCCGCGGCGAAAATCGGCAGGTTGTGTTCATAGGCGACTGCGAGAATCTGGTCCTTACTGAAAAATCCGCTGAACGGCGGACAACCAATCAACGCCAGCGCGCCCGCAGCGAAGGTAGCAAACGTGATCGGAAGTCTTCGGCGCAGACCGCCCATCTTCCAGATGTCTTGCTCGTGATGAAGCATCACGATGACCGAGCCGGCCGCGAGAAACAGCAGTGCTTTAAAGAACGCGTGAGTGAAAAGATGGAACATGGCCGCCTCGTTTGAGGCGAGACCCACAGCCATCACCATGTAACCGAGTTGCGAGAGGGTGGAATAGGCGAGAATGCGCTTGATATCGTCTTGCTGCGTCGCGATCAATGCGGCCATCACCGCTGTGATAGTGCCGATCCACGCGACGACCAGAAGCGCCGTTTGTGATGCTTGAATGAAGAACGCGACGCGCACCAGCATGTAAACGCCGGCTGCAACCATCGTGGCGGCGTGAATCAACGCCGAAACTGGCGTCGGGCCTTCCATCGCGTCCGGCAACCAGACGTGCAGCGGAAATTGGGCAGATTTTCCGACCGCGCCGCAGAAAATTAGAAGCGCGACAATTGCGATAAACGTTGCATGGCCGCCGAACATCGGTATTCGCGTCGCGATATCGGCAAAAACGATTGAGCCGGTGGTCATCCAGATCATCAGGATGCCAGTCATGAATCCGAAATCGCCAATCCGTGTGGTGATGAATGCTTTGTTCGCTGCGTCGGCTGCGGCGTCTCGAAAGAACCAGTGACCGATCAACACATACGAGGTGAACCCGACGAATTCCCAAAAGATGAAAAGCATCACGAAATTGTTCGCAAAAACGATCCCGAGCATCGCGAACATAAAGAGTGACAGTGCCGCGAAATAACGGGACTTGCCTTCGTCGTCCCGCATGTAACCGAGCGAATAAATGTGAATGAGCGCTCCGACGCCGGAAACCAGAACGGCCATCGTCCTGCTCAACTGATCAAGCGTTAGGCCAAACGGCACACGAAAGAGCGGCGGGAGATCGAGCCACACGAACTCAGGTGCCGACGTGGCTGACTGAGCGAAGATCAAGCAGCTGCAGCAAAAACTTACGAGAACCGCAGTGAGGGAAATTGTACTGCTAAGTGATTTCCATCGGAGCGTGAAGAGCGTGATGACCGTCGCGCTCGCAAACGGTGCGAGAAGGATCAGCCACGGATAGAATGAGTTCATTGCTCCGTCTGATTGGCAGGTTAGAACTTCAGGCTGGTGATGTCGGCGACATCCGTCGTTCGCCTCGCGCGATATAACGCGACGAGAAGCGCAAGCCCCACCGCTACTTCAGCCGCCGCCACGGTGATGACGAAAAAAACGAACACCTGCGCGTTATAGTCCGGAAGCCCATTAGCACCGACGCGAAATCGCGAGAAAGCCACGAGCGAAAGGTTGGCCGCGTTCAACATCAGCTCGAGCGACATCAAAATGATGATGAGATTTCGACGTAGCATCACTCCGGCGAAGCCGATCGTGAAAAGGATCGCGCTTACGACCAAATAATCGCCGAGCGTGATCATGTTACCGTGGTTCCCGCCGGCTTAGGAGGACCACCCCGATCGTGGCAACGAGCACCAGGACGCCGATGACTTGGAACGGCAGATTGTAGTTGTTGAAAAGTAGCCGGCCGATATGCCACACGTCATCCGTTGTCGAGCTTGCCAGCGGCGGAAAAGTTCGTTGCGCAGATTGAAAGTGCCCAATGACAACGCAGATCTGAACCAACAAGATCACGGCCACCCCAATACCGCCCGCGGCGGCGAGCCAGTTGATCCGGCGCCGCTCTTCGGCGCGGATGTCGAGAAGCATGACGATGAAAAGGAAGAGCACCATCACGGCGCCTGCGTAGACCAACACCTGAATGATGCCGACGAAAAACGCATCGAGCGACATGAACAGCGCTGACAAACCCAGGAATGAAACAACCAGGCTCAGCGCGCTCGCGACCGGGTTCCGATTGAGGACGACCGCCGCACCGAAAATCACGGTCAGCACTGCAAAAATCCAGAATAGGAAAGGGGACATTTTTCAGGCCACAGATGAACACGGATCGAACACGGATGTAAATCGGAATCCAAAATTCGTGATTATCCTTAATCCGTGGCTCCTACTTTTTTTCGTTCCATTTGAGAACCACGCTGTGCATCACTCCGCCGTGCATTCTGTCATCCTGAACGAAGTGAAGGATCTCTCGAGCCAAAACAGCGGAAGCTGGACGTTGCATCTTTTGTGGGATCCCTCGCCTTCGCTAGGGATGACCGCGATTACTTTTTCTCGTTCCATTTCAGTACCACGCCATGCATCACTCCGCCGATCTCGAGGAGTCTTTCCTTGTGATGCACCATATCGGCACGCGTGAAGCCGGTGATGGCGTAATCTTTGCGCAGGAAAATCGCCTGCTCCGGACAAACTTCCTCACACATCCCGCAGTAAATGCAGCGGATCATGTCGATATCGAATTCTTGCGGAAACTTTTCGACCTTGGCGAAACGGTCTGCCGGAGGAATCTCGTCGGGAATAATTTTGATCGCGCGCGGCGGGCAAATGAATTCGCAAAGTTGACACGCGACACAGCGCACTCTTCCATCCGTGTCGCGTACTAGGGCGGGAGCGCCGCGGTAATAATCCGGCAGGTGACTGTCCCATTTTTGCTCTGGGTATTGCATCGTCACCTTGGTGCGTCCGAGCAGCATATTCTTGAAATGCTTAAACGTGATTGCCAGGCCGGCGGCAATGGCCGGCAGATACAATCGCTCGCGCCAGTTCAATCTCGGTCGTGGAACGGTGATGGTCATGAGCATTTAATCTGGAAGCCAGGAATCCAGGATTGAGCTTTTGCTAAACCTTCGTGGTTTCCTGGTTTCCAGATTCATAGTCTCGAACTGTAAGGAAGAATTGCTGCCACCAAAAAAATGTTCACCAACGCAATCTCGAAAAAGAAAAGCCAGCCCAGCCGCATCAGCTGATCCCATCGAAATCGCGGGAGCGTCCAGCGCACCCACATAAACAGGAAAATCACGAACGCGACCTTTGCGAAAAAGACTGCGATGTTGATCAGGCCGAAGATCCATCCGTGGGAGCCATCGGGTATGCCGGGGAAATGCCAGCCGCCAAAAAATAACGTCACGACGACAGCGGACCCGGTGATCATCGCGGCGTATTCGCCGAGAAAATAAAGCGCGAACTTCATCGAGCTGTATTCGGTGTTGTAGCCGCCGGCCAGCTCCTGCTCGGCCTCCGGCAAATCGAATGGCAGTCGGTTTGTTTCAGCGAAAATCGCGATCATGAAGACGAGGAATGAGATGATCATTGGAATCGTGAGCAGCCATTTCCATGGATTCATCCAATCGCCAATGAAAGGCGCGATGAACCAGCCGTGGTCGATCTGGTACTGCACGACGCTTGTCAGCCGCAAACTGCCAACAATCAGAAAAACCGGGATGACCGCCAGCCCGAGCGAAAGCTCGTACGAGAGCATTTGCGCGCTGGAACGAATGCCGCCGAGGAAGGGATATTTCGAATTCGACGCCCAACCGCCGATGACGATCCCGTAAACGCCTAACGAGGAGATCGCGAACACAAAGAAGATTCCGACGTTCACGTCCGCAATCACCATCGGGACACCGAACAGCGTGCTGCCGAACGGCACCACCGCGAAGGTGATGATGGCAGGCATGACCGCGAGGCACGGCGCCAGCCAGTAATAAAATGTATTCGTAGCGCGCGGCGTGAAATCTTCTTTCAACAGAAGCTTGAACATGTCGGCGATGGGCTGGAAAAGACCGGCGGGCCCAACGCGATTCGGCCCGACGCGGTCCTGGATAAACGCGCTGACCCGGCGCTCCGCGTACACTGTGTAAGACACCATGAACAAGATCACCCCCAGCAGAATTGCGATCTTCAGCAGCGAGGTGATGATGAAAAAAGAGTCCATTGCGGTCCTGGAGCTTTACTGTGTTGCAGCAGCTTCCGATTTACAACGTTTCTTGCTGTAGAGTCCGCTGTCCTAAGCGGAAATGGACGCAGCGCGGGCACCTGCAAAAGGTGTGCGCTGAGGACAGCGCACGTTACAGCTACCGCCGAGGCGCCGCTTGTGGTTCGACTTGTCGACTCATCGACGAACCGAGATGAGCTTGGGCCTGATCCAACTGTGAGCGAACAGCGCGACGTGCAGTCTGAATTTCGATCGCTTGTTCGATTGCTTCTTCGTCGCTGGGATGCGTCGGCGGCAGTTCTTCCATTTGCAGAATTTGCACGCCGAGATCGCCGATTTTGCTGAGGCTCAACCCCGCGAATTGCGGGACTGTTTCGCTGATTCGGCGGAAAACATCTTCAATCGAATGAAGCGAGTCGCCGCCGCCGATTGCCTGAAGGAGATCGCGTAAAATTTCCCAGTCATCGCGAGCATTGCCAGGCGGGCGAATGGCGCGATTTAGCCGTTGCAAGCGGCCCTTGCCGTTGACCATTGAGCCACGTTTTTCGGCAAAACCGCATGCGGGAAGGACAACGGTCGCGTTTTTTGTCGCTTCGTTAGGCAAAGTATTCATCACGACCAAGGCGGGCATTTGCGCGAGTTCTTCCACCGACAGGCCCAGGTGCATCGCATTCTCTTTCAAAATCACCAACGCTTTAATTCCTCCTGACCTTACTGCGCTGGCAATGGTCACCAGTCTTGCGCCTGGCGCGGAGCTCGAACCTAAAATCAACCGCGCGCCGTTCGTGTTTGGATTGCGATCTTTGCTTAGCAAAATGTGGTCTGCTTTTCCACGCCTCGGAACGATATCGATCCGTTTAACGCCTAACGAGTTGGCCAATTGCGCCGTTAACCAAAGCTCTTCGTTGGTCATCCGTCCCGAAGCGACGATCGCAATCTCGGACCCGGCAAACTGCTTTAACTGGAGCGCTGCTTGCCCAATCGCAGTTGGCCAATCGGCGGGGACCAATCTCCCCTCGGAACGAATCTGCGGCTCCAGCAAGCGATCTTCGGCTTCGAGATATTTGTAATTGAGCCGGCCATAATCGCACATCCAACAGGAGTTAACATGATCGTTCTCACGCGGCGTTAGCCGATAAATCACGTCCTCGCGAGTCCCGATGATTGTATTGCACCCTGTCGCGCAACTTGTGCAGATGCTCTTCGTTTCTTTCAGGAACCAGACCCGCATTTTGAAACGAAAATCGGTCGAAGTCAGCGCTCCTACGGGGCAAATGTCGACCGTGTTAAGCGAATAATTATTGTCCAAAGATCTGCCAGGATGCGCCGTTAGGATCGTGTGACTGCCGCGATCAACAAACCCGAGCACGTCGTCATGCGCGATCTCCTGGCAAAAACGAATGCAGCGCGAGCAGAGAATACAGCGCTCATCGTCAAGTGTCACTCGCGAGCCGAGCTGCACCGCTTTTGGCTTTTTCACTTTGTTCTCCAGGAAACGCGATTGCGAACTGCCATAGTCAACACTGAACTCCTGCAAACGGCATTCGCCGGCCTGATCGCAGATCGGGCAATCAAGCGGGTGATTGATCAGGAGAAATTCCATGACGCCGCGCTGACATTCCTTCACCAACGGTGAATCGGTGCGAACCGCCATGCCTTCGGCGACATCCTGTGCGCAGCAAATTTGCGGTCGCGGCATCCAGTTGATGATCGGCTTACCGTCCTGCCCGAGCTCCGGCTTGCGATCGGGGCCTAGCCTCGGAAATCCCATTTCGATCAAACACATCCGGCAATTCCCCGGCGAGCTAAGCTTCTTGTGATAGCAATACCGCGGCACGAAAACGCCAACCCGCTCGCACGCCTCGATCACCCGCGTACCCTTGGGAAACTGACGCCAGACGCCGTCGATCTGGACGTTAAACAGCGGAACTGATGACTCGTTAGGCATTTTATGAATCAGCAAAACAGGAAAGCAGGAAAACAGAAAAACAGGGCGCCGCTGTAATCACGCGAGAAGATCGACTCGTTCATGTTCGTTCGGAAGCTCACGGCAGAAGCGTTTTATCGTTAACGGTGCAGTCGCAAAATTGAACAGCAAGCCATCGTTAAGATTGGCGGCTTTGAGATAACTGCGGCCAATGGCGAAATGAATGTCCTCCAACTGGCTGATCGCCTTCAGTTCAACGACAATCTTGCCTTCGACGAGGAAATCCAAACGATGTTCGCCAACCTGGTGATCGCGGTAGAAGAGGGGCACCGGATGTTGTCGGATGAATTGGATTCCACTGAGCGCAAATTCAACAGCCAGCGCTTCCTCGTAGACAGATTCCAGAAAACCAGGACCAAGTGCTCGGTGTACTCGGATCGCGCAAGCAATAATTTCCTGCGTAAGTTTGGAGTCTCTGAGATTTTTTCCTGCTTTCCTGCTTTCCTGATTCATATTTTTAAATCGTTCCTTTCGCCCCAGCTTTTTCCCAGCCGGGGTCGTGGGCCATGGGGACGGTGGGAATCGATTCTTCCTCGATTAATTCGTCAGACGTGTACTCAGGCGGGAGGGGTGGGGGAACGGGTTTTTGGGCGCGCGCCGCGAATTCTTCCCGGAATTTTTCGACGAAACTTTGCGTCGGCCACGCACAGGCTTCGCCAAAGGCGCAAATGGTGCGCCCTGCAATGTTGTCGCCAATCGCTTTGAGTGTTTTCGGATCTTCGACCACGCCGCCGCCGCGCAGCATGCGGTCGGTGATTTTTTGCATCCAAAGCGAGCCTTCCCGGCAGGGTGTGCATTGGCCGCAGCTTTCGTGCGCGTAGAACTTGTTGATGTTGTTTAGCGCCCAAACCATGTCACGCGAATCGTCCAGCACGATCACGCCGCCGGAACCCGCCATCGACCCTGCGGCTGCAAGCGAATCGAAATCCATTGGGATATCGTCGATTGAGATTTCGCGTTCAATTGTCGAGCCGTCGGTCTGTCTTTCCTTCAGCTTGAAATGCTCATCGGCGCGCAACACTTTGGCGGAACTGCCGCCCGGGATAACGGCCTTTAGTTTTCGCCCTGGTCTCAAGCCGCCGGCCATGTCGTAAATCAATTGGCCCATCGTAACCGCGCCGACTTCAATTTCGAAGTAACCTGGACGCTGCACGTCGCCGCTGACGCACAGAACTCGCGTGCCGGTGTTGTTAGGCCGGCCGAGGCGCGCATACTCCGCGCCGCCCATGGCAATGATATGTTTAATGTTACAGAGCGTCTCGACGTTGTTGACGATGGTCGGACACATGTAGAGACCCAGCACCGCAGGAAAATAGGGCGGCTTGATCCGCGGATAACCGCGTTTTCCTTCGAGCGATTCGATTAAACCTGTTTCCTCGCCGCAAATGTAGGCGCCCGCGCCGCGATGGATGTAAAACTCAACATCGAATCCCGATCCGAAAATGTTTTTGCCAAGGAAATTGCGTTGCCGCGCTTCCTCGATCGCGCGTTCGAGGATGTTTGCGCCCTCCGGGAATTCTCCGCGGATGTAAATGTACGCGGTATGAACGTTGAGCGCATAACACGAGATCAACATTCCTTCGAGCAACTGGTGCGGATCTTCGTGAATGATGTAGCGGTCTTTGAATGTGCCCGGCTCGGATTCGTCGGCGTTGCAGATCAAATATACCGGCCGCTTTTCGTCCGGTTTGATAAAGCTCCATTTCAAGCCGCAGGAGAATCCCGCCCCGCCGCGTCCGCGCAGTCCCGAGTTTTTCACTTTGTTGACAATGTCATCGCGCGACAGAGTCAACGCTTGCTTTAATTGTTCGTAACCGCCGTCGCGCAGGTAACAATCGATGTCGCTCGTCCAACCGGGGCGCCCGATATTCTTATAGACCAACCGGTGTTCCAAATGATGCGGCGGCCACGCCAGTTCCGGATTGCCGATTGCCGATTGCCGATTGCCGACCAGGTCGGCTGCGGACTCGGGATTTACTTTCTCGTGCAGTTCTTCGCCAACCATGCACACTGGCGCGGTGTGGCAGCTGGCCAGACACTCAACAAATTCGACGCTGTAAGCTCCGTCCGCGCTAACCGCGATTGGATTATGCGTTTCTTCACTATCACTAGAGCGCTGGATTCCCAGACTCGCGCACAAGTTTTCCATCACTTCCAATCCACCCGACATCGCGCAGCTGAGCGTACGGCAGATCCTGATATGCGTTTTCCCGGCCGGATGCTGGCGGAACATTGGATAAAACGTGACTACCTCGAGAATGTTGATCGGTTGGAGGCCGAGTTTTTCCGCGATCCAGAAGGTGGCTTCGTCGCTGATGAACCCGAAGTGTTCCTGCCACAAATGCAAGAGCGGCATCGCCGCGCTTCGACGGCGTTCGCTCGGATAACGCGCGATCGCCGCGTCCATTCTCTGCTCTAGCTCGGCGGGAATTTGGATGCGCGTCGCGTCTGCCATCGTTGAACCTAACCCAGCGCAGTGATACGCGGCAAATCGCCGTTCGTGCTGCAGAGTCCGCTATCTTCAGCGGAATGACACGATGCGTCGGCGGACAACTGCGCTAGGGACAGCGCGTGCTACAACGCGATCAATCGGAGAGTGTGCTGTCTTTCGACTGCACTTTGTCGTCCCTGAAAACGATCGTGACCGTATCTTTGCCTTGACGATAAACGTACGTCGTTTGCCTTATAATCGCCGGGCCCTCAGTTTTCGACGAAGTAGGCTGACCCAAAATCGATTCCACTTGCTTCTTCGACATGCCTTCCGTGACCTGATTCACGTTCGCCTTGGTTATTCGCTTGCCGATGCAGCTATCCAGAACGAACACGAGCATGAGCACGAGGATGAACCGCGACGCAGTTCGGAACATCGTAGTCATCGGTCTCATGTGGATCATCTATCGCATTCGCCCATCACGAAGTCCAGACTGCCGAGCACGGCGGGCACGTCACTAACAAGGCAACCGGGCAAAAGCTCCGGCAGGATACTGAGATTCACGAAGGATGGCGCGCGAATTTTCAACCGATACGGAACGCCCCCGCCTCTGCTGTTGATATAGAAGCCAAGCTCGCCCTTGGGATTTTCGGCTCCGAAATAGACTTCGCCCGGCGGCGCATCGAGCCCTTCGGTTACCACAATGAAATGATGAATTAATTCTTCCATCTTTGTCATCACTCGCGATTTCGGCGGAGTCATGTTTTTCCAATTCGAAACATTGATCGGACCGCTGGGCAGTTTATCGATGATCTGCCGCAAAATTCGCGCGCTCTGGCGCATCTCCTCGAGTCGCACCAGATAACGATCGTAACAATCGCCTGCGCTGCCGATCACCACGTCGAAATCGTACTGGTCGTAGTCGAGATACGGGTGTTTGCGGCGCAAGTCGTGTTCGATTCCGCTTCCCCGCAGGTTTGGGCCGGAAATCGCATACGCGATGGCGCGCTCTTTCGGGATGACGCCGATGTCTTTTGTGCGATCGACAAAAATCTTGTTCCGAGTCAGCAGCCTGTCGCATTCGTTAAGACTCGGGCCAAAGTCATCGAGGAATGTTTTGAGGTGAGGAATAAAACTTTCCGGAAGATCGCGGATTTGTCCGCCCACACGGGTGTAGGACGTGGTGAACCGGGCACCGGTCAAAAGCTCAAAAAGGTTATAGAGTTTTTCACGCTCTGTGAACGTGTAGAGAAAAACCGACATCGCGCCGAGATCGAGCGCCATCGCGCCGAGCCCGAGGAGATGCGAGGAAATGCGCGACGTCTCGCAGCAAATGGTGCGAATCGCTTTTCCCCGCGGCGGAATGTCCCAACCCATCAATTTCTCCACCGCGAGCGCGTAGGCCACATTATTCGACAGTGGCGCAAGATAATCGAGCCGGTCGGTATACGGCACGAATTGGTTGTATTGCATGTTCTCGGCGATCTTCTCGTCGCCGCGATGGAGAAAACCGATATCCGGCGTGGCTTTGGTTATGATCTCACCATCCAGCTCCAGCACGAGCCGCAAAACGCCGTGAGTGGCTGGATGCGACGGCCCCATGTTAAGCACCATCTTCTCACCGATATCGTCCTGCCCCGCCTCGCGCAGTGCCGCGTCGGCTGCGGCCACCCGGGTCACCGGGTCCGGTGATTCGATCTCGCGCGTCGTGAATGGCATGGACGAAGAAGTTACAACGTTTCGGGTAAGATTTACGCTGGCGAGTGGAACTTTGTTCCGCAAGCGATTTCTGGGGAGCGCACGCCTGTGGCGTGCTGGTTGCGGCATTCTGCCGCAACGAACTTTCCTTGCTATCAGCTAAATTCGTTTTGGGCCAGCAGAACAAAAGTTCGCGATGACAGAATGCCATCGCCAGCACGCTGCAAGCGTGCTCTCCCCAGAAGGCGCTCGCGCTCCGGGCTAAACACGATTAACTACGTCCCCATATGCCGAAAAAAATCGCACTACTTTTCGCCGGTCAGGGGGCGCAATGCGTCGGAATGGGACGTGATCTCGCCGAACGATATCCTGTGGCAGCGGATTTGTTTCGCAAGGCCGATGAAATTCTCGGTCGAAACTTGTGCGACATCGCCTGGAGCGGACCGATGGAAGAATTGACCAAGACTTCAAATTGTCAGCCGGCGCTTTACGTTCACGCGCTCGCGGCACTGGCAGCGTTGCGCGAGGTCTTCGGCGAGTTTGAAGTCGGCGGCGCAGCCGGTCTGTCGTTAGGGGAAATCACCGCGCACGCTGCGGCGGGCACATTCGATTTTGCGACTGGTTTGAAGCTTGTGCAAAAGCGAGGCGAATTCATGGACGAAGCGTGCGTAACAACGCAAGGCGGGATGGCGGCTATGATTGGTGGCTTGGAAAACGATGTGCGCCGGCTCGCCGCGGATGAAGATGTCGATATCGCCAACATCAATGCGCCTAATCAGATCGTTATTTCAGGCGAGTTGGCGAATGTGGAAACCGCTGTCGGTGTTGCGAAGGAATACGGCATTGGCCGCGCCATGATGCTCAATGTTGCCGGCGCATATCATTCGCGTCTGATGGAAAGTGCCTATGTGAAATTGGAGAAAGTGCTTGCGGATGTGCTGATGGGATCGCCGAGTTTCCCCGTGATCAGCAACGTGACCAGCGAAGAAGTAAAAACACCTGAGGAAATCCGGGAGACTCTTCGCGATCAAGTGACTGGAACCGTGCGGTGGACAGATTGTATGCAGCGCCTTATCCACCTTGGCAGTGATTTTTTCATTGAGCTCGGCCCGGGCAACGTGCTCGCAGGTTTATTGAAACGCACGAACCGTGACATCAACGTTATGTCCGTTGGTGACGCCGAATCGCTTCGCAAGTGCGGTGAAGCGCTGTAGCCGCTTCGCTGTGCGAAGCGTCAATTCAATGTGCCTGGAATCGTCGCCCACAGGGCGAGGCTACAACATCGACAATTGCGTTTGATCGTCGTAATTGTGCGGCATGACACTGCAACAGCGTGTGGACTCGGATCTGAAGGAGGCGATGCGTGCCAAGGACGCAACGAAACTGGGCGTGCTGCGCATGCTTAAATCGGCATTGAAATACGCGGCGATTGCAAAATCCGGCGCCGAGGCCGAACTCAGTGACGCTGAAGCCATTCAGGTCATTCGCAAGCAAGCGAAGCAACGCCAGGATTCGATCGAAAGTTTTGAAAAAGGCGGGCGCGCAGAATTGGCTGACAAGGAAAAAGAAGAACTGGCGATTTTGAACACTTACTTGCCACAAGGAATGAGCCCGGACGAACTGGCCAAAGTCGTCCGCGAAACCATTGCTGAACTTGGCGCCAAATCCAAAGCGCAGATGGGCGCGGTGATGAAAGCGTTGCAGGCGAAGGTAGGCGGTCGCGCCGATGGCAAAACGCTTAGCTCGGAAGTGCAAAAACAGTTGGATTAGAGATCCGAGAATCGAGATTCGTGAATCGTATCCGATTTAACGATTTAACGGTTCAACGAATCACGTCGGGGCCATGCTAAGCGTCATCATCGTAGCCGGCGGCAGCAGCCAGCGCATGGGCTTTGATAAATTGTTTGCCGAAATCGCGTGTGAACCGGTGATCGCTCACGCAATCCGCGCGTTTGACCGCGCGACTTTCGTTAGCGAAATCGTAGTCGTGGCGCGTGAACAATGGCATGATGAAATCAGAAAAATCGCTTTGGGGGCAGGGTTCAAAAAAATCCGCGCGATTGTCCCCGGCGGCGAACGTCGACAGGATTCTGTGCGGACTGGCTTGGATCGCATCGATCCCGACGCGAAATATGTCGCCGTGCACGACGCGGCGCGCCCGTTGATTACTCCGGAACAAATCGAACGCGCCTTCGATCAGTGCCGCGTCCATGGCGCAGCCGCTTTAGCACAACCAGTCAACGACACGTTAAAACGCGCGGATGCCGATCTTTTGGTCGTCGGTTCGGTCGATCGGCATCAGCTGTACGCAATGCAAACGCCACAGATTTTCGAGCGAAAGTTAATTGAGGACGCCTACCGCGGTGTTTATGGCGAAAACGCTTCCGTAACCGACGAAGTCTCAGCGGTCGAGCGCCTCGGCCACAAAATCGCTGTCGTCCTCAACGACGACTTTAATTTCAAAATCACTTACCCGCGCGATTTGCAGGTTGCAGACTTTATTCTTCGCGAGCGCGCGAATAATCGTTGGTAGGGCGTGTCACTCGGTGCGCGCCGTCGTGAAATAGCGAAATTAAGGGCGGCGTGCAGAGGGCCGCCCGCCCTACCGATCGGTTATTGTGTCTTTAGCGTCCCATTGCCAGCCGCTCGGCTAAAAGCCGCGGCAGGCTGGCTTTGATGATTTTCTTCTGCGCGGCGGCGAGATCGTATTTTACTCGCAAGAGCTCGACGAGGTTGTTGTCGACATCGTAAATACAATATCCGGCGCGCCAGTTTCCGTCACGCGGCTGCCCAACGCTGCCGGCGTTGATGAAATATTTTTTGCCAGGCTCAATACGAATGTGTTCGGAAGTCTGGCGCCGGACGCCGTCATCGCGCACAAATACCATCGGCACATGCGTGTGGCCGAAAAAACAGACAGTTGTCCGCTGATACGTAAAACTCGCGACGGCGTCGAGATTATTGAACACGTAGCCCCATTGCCCGGGCGTATCGAGGGTCGCGTGCACGATGGTAAAATCGTGAACCCGTTGCTGCAACGGCAAGCCGCGCAGCCATCCTCTGTCCTGCTCATTCAAACGTTCGCGTGTCCACTCAATCGCGCGTTCGGCAAGCTCGTTGAAACGTTCCGATGACGCGGGTAACGTTGCTTGCTCGTCGTGGTTGCCTTTTACCACCGGGCAATCGAGCTCGCGAACAAGCTGGATGCATTCACCCGGATTTGCGTTATAACCGACGACGTCGCCAAGACAGACGAAGTGGGTGGATCTGCGTTGACGCGCGTCCGTCATCACGGCTTCAAGCGCTTCGAGATTGGAATGAATGTCACTGAAAATGGCGAACCGCATTACGACCCCGTTAGACCACCGAAAATCAGAACGTTACAACGGAAGAACGCGGACGCACCAACGTTTTGCTGCGTGAAATGAATTTTGCAGTCGCTAGTGACCTAAGCAATTCAATGATTCAATCGCTTAACGTTTGATCAGCTTATCCGGAATTCGTTGGTCCTGCGGAATTGCAAGTTTGTCTTCGAGGAGCTTCAGCCGCTTGATCAGGGTCGGCAGCCGCTCCTTCTCGCCCTCATCATACAGGCTGCGAAGACGTTCATATGCGTCGCGCTCACGGCCTTCACAATACGAAAGCTCGTACGCCGAGAAACGCCTGTCCCACGGCGCCGCTTCCGGCAAGGTCGCTGCCTTGGCGTAATATTCAGAGGCGCGCTCGTGATCTTTGTATTTTTCCTTGTACAGCCGTGCAAGCGCTTCGTACAGCTCCGGGCGATCGGGATTATTTTTAATTCCGCGCTCGAGGAAATCTTTCCCGAGCGCGAAATATTCGCGCTGCGCTTTGACTCGCAGCGCTTGACGCGGCTGATTCGTATCGTTCATCGCCGCCACGCTCGCGTTCCATGCCATGTGCCAGGCGGCTGTGTCCCAAAACAGGAGCACCCGTGGTTGGAGCGTCGTCATTTGTCGAAATAACAACAGCATTCGGCCCCATTGAGTGTTTTCCCAAGCTGCATGCGCCTGGATGAAAAGACCATCGGCGACGATTGCTCGAAATCCGCTCAGCGCGGCGATGAATCCGAGTTGCCCGAGTTTTTCGCGAAGATCGAGATTGAATTCGACGCCGCGGAAATGTTCCTGCCGGTGAAGAGCTGCGAGATCGCGTTCGACCGGCAATTTAAGCAGGCCCATCACGATCAACACCCCCAGCGCGATCAGGCCTCGCGTCATAGTTCTTTTCCGTAAAACACAAAAATAGCCAATAACGTGTAGATCACGGTGTAGAAGATGCCGAGCAGCACAGTCTTGGTGAATACTGCCATCGAAATGGCGGTGCCAGCGACGATGTCATCCACCAGATTGAAAGCCTGCAGATCAGGAAAAAGCAGCGCGACGATCGCAAGAAACACGCGTGTGACTAACCCGCCGCCGTGTACGGTGAGCCAATACTCGCGCGCAGTAGCTTCCAAGTGTCCGATGAAATAAATAAAAACCATCACCACGATGGTGAAGATCGTTGAGGTGGCGAAGGTAGAAACAAACAGCGTCAGGGCCGTAAGCAGACACGCTTTGAGGAAGATGATGATGATTCCGGGAACAAGATCGACGTTGAACGCGGAGGCGCGAACGGCGCGCAGAGCATCGGCGAGTTGGTCCGGCGGCGCGCTGGCCATTTGTTTCGCGGTGGCCTGCAGCACTGCCTGCTCGCGCATGTACAGCACGGCCAGGAACGCCGCCACCATCACCAGAGTGCTTATCGCCAGCAACAAAAGAACTCCGGCAATCTTACCCACAACATATTCGAAACGCGGCACCGGCTTGGCGAGAATGGTATAAACCGTGCGGTCTTCGATGTCCCGCGGCAGCATTCGCGCTGTGGCGACGATCGCCAAGAGCGAAGTGAACATTGAGATCGCGCCTAACGAGACGTCCTTCAGGATTTGGAATTCCTGTTGGAAAGAGAATTGCGCCATGAAAATCGAGCTGCCAATCAACAGCAGCCCGAACACCAGCAGCACATAAAAAACTTTCAGGCGCGTCAGCTCAGTGAGCGTGTTACTGGTGATGGTTAGAATGCGCGACAGAGACAAAGCGCGGTGCCGCTTCGGAATGGTTGAAGCGTTGACTGGTTGAAGCGCTAAAGCAGTTTCGCCGTCTGTCATTTTTGTTCTCTTAGTTCGTCACTCGCGAGTTGAGCTTTTGTCGTTCCCTCCGGTCGATTCCAGGAACAGCCTTTCCAGCGTGGTGGTCGATTTTCGGCGCTCAAGCAATTTCGCGTTTGAGCGGCTGATAAACGATTCAATCTCGTGCACGAGGTCGTCGGAAGCATTGGCGATCACAAGCTCGGTTTGATTTTCAATTGCGATTAATTCCTGCAAACGTCCTTCGCGTACCAGCACCCCATCTGCGAGAATCCCGATCCGATCGCAAATTTCCTGCGCTTGCGCCAGCAAATGCGATGAGAGCAGCACGGTGATTCCGCGGCGCTTCAGGTCCATGATCAAGTCGCGAATTTCGCGCGAGCCCGCAGGATCAACGCCCGCGGTCGGTTCATCCAGGACCACCAGTCGCGGATCATGAATCAACGCTTGCGCTAGCCCGATGCGTTGCAGCATTCCCTTGGAATACGTGGCCAACCGGCGGTCGCGCGCCTTGTTTAGCCCAACAAGATCGAGCAGTTCGTTTACGCGGTTCTTCAATGTTGCGCCTGTCATTCCGCAAAGGCGCCCAAAAAAACGCAGCGTTTCTGCACCGCTGAGATATTTGTAGAAATAGGGGTTCTCGGGGAGAAAACCAACTGCTTCGCGGCTTTCCACGAGGCGACTGTCTCGTCCAAAAATTTCGGTGCGCCCGCGTGTCGGCGACACCAGACCGAGAATAATCTTCAGTGTGGTGCTCTTGCCGGAGCCGTTTGGTCCGAGCAATCCGTACACTTCGCCAGGTTCGATGCGAAGGCTGAGGTCCTTTACCGCGACAACGCCGCGAGTGGGATGAAACGGAACAGGAAAAATTTTGGTCAGTCCGTGAACAGCGACGGCCGGACTCGCCTCCGCGCCGTTGTGAGGTGGCGAGTTAGTCATGGCGAATCTCAAAGCCGCGAGCAGCGACCGGTTCGTTCAACTTGTTCTCGGTTTGTTCGCGAATAAGCGAGTGAAGTTCGCTTTGAGCGACCTGGTCGAGAAACGCGCGTATCTCCCCCTCATCACCTGTAACCTGAAGTTCTACGCGACCGTCCGGCAGGTTGCGCACCCAGCCCGTCACGTCAAAGCCTTTGGCGATGTGGCGCACAGTAAAACGGAACCCGACGCCCTGGACGTGACCTTCATAAAACACCTGAAGCGAGATCATCACCTGCTCCAAGATAGAACCCGGGCATCGTCTATTTATACGAATAGACGAGACAGAAACTGCCTTCCTGGTCCTCGACCGAGTCCACCGATACAAAGTACTGGCCGCTGTTCTCCGGCGCGAAGCCGGCCGCGGCTTTGTCTTCCTCGCTGAAATTCTCCGTAGTCATTTGGTTTCCGGTTTCGTCATAAAGGCTGACCGCAACTTTTTTGAGCGGCTCCGTTGTGCCCACAGAAAACCAATACTGATTTCCTGCATAAAGGTTCACTGCGATCAGGGCATGATCGTGTGGCTTAAGCACGCCGCACGAATGTCCATCTCGAATCTTGAACCCGTCATTTCCAAATGCTCCCGCAAGCTCGAGAGCGTCTTTGCGCGCACTCACTTCAGCGTCTGTGTCTGCGCGGAGGACAAGGCTTGCGCTCAGCGTAAAAATCAAAACGAAAAACCGCAGGCAATGTTTCATTTGGGCGATTCCTTACTCTCTATTTTTGTCATCAGCTTGCCGACCGTATCATTGAGTTTTCGCACGTCTTCCGCAGTCGGCGCCTTTCCTTCCGAAAACGAAACGAGTTTTTCAATTCCCGTGAGTTGTTCGCTTACATCTTTAACCATGGGTTCCTGACGCAGTTCAGGCGAAATTGCATTCAGCTTTGACTGCATGAAGTGAACCAGTGCCGGTTCGCGCAGGACCTTCGCGGCGGACTCGTTATAATTTTTCGTTATCGCGCCGGTGACCACCTGCGTTCCACGGATCCAACCCCCAAGCGTAACAAGAATAACCAAGTCCTGATCGGCGTGCGAATGCATTGAGGATTTCACCTCGTTTTGCGTCGCTTCCAATTCCTCCTGGAGCGTGTCCCATTGGTTGTTCTCGGCAAATTCATTGATGCTATTGCCGCGGCTGAGGAGTTGCTCGCTCACTCCCAGCGCCTTGCCGAGTTTCATAATGTCAGACCCGATATTCTTCACCTGCTGACCATCCTTGGCTTCCACGGCAATGAACCCATCGGCTATCAAACCGCCGAGGTTGAGGGCGATCTGCGCGCGATTGCCGTACGTCGTAGGAATTGGCGCGCGGTATTGAGCTGACCAGTTTATTTTTCCCGATTTCCCGAGAGCAGCGAATAGCTCGCCCGGCGTCGGGACAGTAATCGAATCAGTTTTGACAGCTTTTGCCATTTGATCCGATGACAGATGTTGCCCTTCCTCGGCCGCCGCTGTGGAAATAGCAACAACTGAGGCAATCATGGACAGTGCAACCAAACGAATCATCGCGAAGATTATGCGCGCCTTAGCGAAATTGCCAATCGGAATCTCTCACGCCCCAAGCGGTTCCTTCCGGCCCTTTCCATGCTGACTCGAATGATACGGATTTGCCTCGTGAAGCCAAAGCTGTTCTAGTCCGCGCAGAACGTATGGCGAGCACCAGCATTACCCACATTCACGCCCGCGAAATTTTGGATTCACGGGGCAATCCGACCATCGAAGCGGATGTGCGAGTTGAAAGCGGCGCGCTCGGACGAGCAGCCGTTCCCAGCGGGGCGAGCACAGGCGAACATGAAGCATTCGAATTGCGCGACGGCGACAAAAGCCGCTTCGGCGGCAAAAGCGTGAGAAAAGCGGTTGCCAATGTAAACCATAAGATTGCGCCGATTCTCAAGGGACTGGATGCGCGAGAACAAGCGAACATCGATAGGAAACTAATCGAACTTGACGGTACGCCGACCAAAAAAAACCTCGGCGCCAATGCGACGCTGGCTGTTTCTCTTGCGACGGCCTGCGCCGCCGCAGCCTCGGAAAATTTACCGCTGTTTCGATACCTCGGCGGGCCCGATGCGCGAGTGCTTCCAGTGCCAATGATGAACATCCTGAACGGCGGCGCGCACTCGGATGCGCCGATCGATTTTCAAGAATTCATGGTCGTGCCCCGCGGCGCGCCCAGTTTCTCGGAAGCATTGCGTTATGGCACGGAAGTGTATCACGCGCTCAAATCTGTTTTGAAATCGAGGCATCTTTCCACGGCCATTGGCGACGAAGGTGGATTTGCGCCGCAACTCGATTCCGCTGAAGACGCGTTGGAATCGATTTCCGTGGCCGTTGAGAAGGCCGGTTACAAGCTGGGCGAACAGATCTTCATCGCGCTCGATCCAGCTGCCTCCGAATTCTACGACAGCGAGAAAAATCTCTACGTTTTCAAGAAATCGGGTGCCGCAAAAAAGACCGCTGAAGAATTGGTCGATTATTACGCCGAGCTTTGCGCTCGATTTCCGATCATCTCCATCGAGGACGGTTGCGCGGAGAACGATTGGGACGGCTGGAAAAAATTGACGAAAAAACTCGGCTCCAAGATCCAACTGGTCGGCGACGATCTTTTCGTCACGAATGTGAAATTTCTACAAAAAGGAATTGCTGAGCACGTGGCGAATTCCATTCTGATTAAGGTAAATCAGATCGGCACGCTGACGGAAACGCTGGCAACGATCGACGTGGCAAAGAAAAATGATTACACGACCGTGATCAGTCATCGCTCGGGTGAAACCGAGGATACGACCATTGCCGATATCGCGGTCGCAACAAATGCGGGCCAAATCAAGACCGGTGCGCCATGCCGCAGCGACCGCGTGGCCAAGTACAACCAGTTGTTGCGGATCGAAGAAGAACTTGGTGACAAAGCTGTGTACGGCGCTACACTCCGCTGAAGTGGAGCACGGTTACGCTGATTTCCGCGCGCGTCGCGAAGCCACCGTCTGGCAGCGACTTAACCGCATTCTCCTCGTCCTGCTGATCATCGCAATCTGGCTTGTCATCGTGAGCCTGTTCGTGCCGCCGTACAAAAAACTGATGCAGAGCCGCACGGAGATCGACAATCTGCAGCAACAGGTTAGCGAGCAACAGAATTTGCTGGCGCGCCAGACCCGCGAGGTCACCCTGCTCAAGACAGACGTGAGCTACCTCGAAACGATTGCTCGCGATCGCCTTGATTTGATGAAGGAAGGCGAAACAATTTTTCGCCTCGAAACCGCGCGCGCGAAGGCCAAACCCGTCGCTCCCGCGCGCAAGTAGGTCATAAAGGCGCCCGCCGCGGCGACAGCCTGCTCTAGATCCCGGCGTTTGACACAAACGCCGCTACACCTTTGCGCTTAACACCGAGCAAAGTATGTTTTCTTCATGCCAACGGAAATCTCCGTTCCAGATGCTGAGGATCTGAAGTCGCGAGTGCGCGAATTGCGGAGGTTTCTTTGACGTCGAACAGCTTCAGAAAAATCTAGCTGTAATTGAAGCGCGGATGGCTGCGCCCGATTTCTGGTTAAATCGGGAGCGCGCCCAGGCTGATGTCGAAGAAGTTTCGCGATTGCGTTCGTTGATCAATCCGTTCCAACAATTGGAACGCGAGATCGAAGATTTCAGCGCGTTGCAAGAACTCGCCGCGGAAGAAAGCGATCCGACGCATCGCGCGCAGGCGCAGAAAGAAGTGGCAACGGAACACGACCGTCTGGCACACATGTTGGACGAGTTCGAGTTGCGCCAGTTCTTGTCCGGCGAAAACGATCGCGCCAACGCGTTTGTGACGATTCATTCCGGTGCCGGCGGCACTGAATCGTGCGACTGGGCCGACATGCTGCTTCGGATGTACCAGCGCTGGATCGAGCGGAGCGGTTTCAAATCGCAAACAGTGGACATTCAGCAGGGCGAAGAAGTCGGAATCAAATCGGTGACTTTGCTGGTAACAGGCGAGTACGGCTACGGACATCTGCAAACTGAGCGCGGCGTGCACCGGCTTGTGCGCATCTCGCCGTTTGACGCGAACAAACGGCGGCACACGTCATTCGCGAGCGTCGACGTTGTGCCCGAGATCGCCGACACTGCGCCGATTGAAATTAATCCGGCCGATCTCGAGATCGGCACGTTTCGCAGCGGCGGCAAAGGCGGACAGAACGTGAACAAGGTCGAAACTGCCGTGCGGATTTTGCACAAGCCCAGTGGAATCGTCGTCGCCTGCCAGGCTGAGCGCAGCCAGGGGCGCAATCGCGAGCTGGCGATGAAAATGTTAAAAGCGAAACTTTATCAGCTCGAAGAAGACAAGAAACGCGCCGAGATAGAGCGGCAATACGGCGAGAAAGGCGAGATCGCGTGGGGAAATCAAATTCGCTCGTACGTATTTCAGCCATATCAAATGGTCAAAGACCACCGCACCGGTGCCGAGACGAGCAACGTACAAGCGGTGATGGACGGTGACATCGACATGTTTATCCAGGCGAAATTGCGCGGCGAAAAAAACACAAAGGCCGAGGACAAAGAATTGTAGAGGCGGTCGCGGCGGCGAGCGCCCGGCGTTTGATACAAACGCCGCTACACGCTCAGCAGCTTCAACCGAAAACGCACATCGAACTCGCCGCCGTTATGTGCGCGGCAACAGGGCAGACAAGCGATTGTGCGTTTGATCTTGCGTACGCGAGGGAAATCGCGCTGGCAATTCGGGCAACGGTAGATGAAACGCGGCGCATAACGCTTCGCTGGAAACGGCAGCGCATGACAGCGTTTTTCGTCTGCGATTCCCAAATGGCGACAAGCCTGCTGCCACTCGAGTCCGTGCGGTGAAATCCGCCGCCGACTTTTCTCTCGAAATTGCGCGAGGATATGAGCCAGCTCGTGACGCAGCGTGCGATCGATTTCCGAGGGATGCTCAACCAGCCGCGGATTTAGCGAAATCAGTTTCTGGCGATAATCAGCGCGGCCTGCGGCGGTTTTGAGGCGGGAATTCCATTCGACGCGAAGTTCTGTTGCGATTCGTTTCGCGCCTAACGAACACAAGAGCTCACGCGCTTTTGTTTCAAGATCGCTGGCTTTGTAGCCGCTTCGCTGTGCGAAGCGCGACGCGTCCCACAGGGACGCGGCTACAGCCTGAAACGCGAACTCGAGCTGCCTAAGCGAGGGCATATTCGCGGGCGTCTTTGGTTCGCTTCGCGATTCGCTTGAGTGCATCGGCTGCGTTGACGATCTCTTCCGCGGTCGTCCGTCTGCCAAGCGAAAAACGAATGGCTGATCTGGCGCTTTCCATTGGCAATCCCATGGCGAGCAAAACATGCGACGCTCTCACCGAGCCAACCATGCAAGCCGAACCGCTCGACGCGCAAACGCCTTCCAAATCCAGCGCCATCAGCATCGTTTCCGAATCAACGCCGATGAAACTTGTATTGAGCGTGTTGGCAAGCCGATGAGTTTGGTCGCCATTTTGCCGCGCGTCTGGGAAAAGCTTTGCGATGCGTGTCCAGAAATCATCACGCAATTGCGCTTGCCGTTGCCGCTCTGCGTCGGCATCGCGCAATACCCACTCGGCAGCCGCAGCCGTTCCCGCTACGCCGGCGACGTTTTCCGTCCCGGGGCGCCGCTGATTTTCGTGCGCGCCACCGAACATGATTGGCTGAATAGGCAAACCGCTCCGCAAGAATAGAAATCCCGTTCCTTTGGGGCCGTAAAATTTATGCGCCGCGAAACTGCCCGCATCGACTAACGAGATATCGATCTGCAGTTTGCCGAACGCCTGGACGATGTCGCTGTGAAGCAACACGCCGCGCTCGCGGCATATCTGTGAAATTTCGCGCATCGGCTGGATGACGCCGGTTTCATTATTCGCAGTCATGATCGAGACGAGTTTGGTGTCAGGTCGAATCGAATCGGCGAGCTGATCGAGATCGACCATTCCGTTTTTGGAAACACTGAGCCAGGTCACTTCAAAACCTTCGCGATCCTCAAGATGTTCGACTGCGTTCAGCACCGCGTGATGTTCGGCTTTGTTCGAGATGATGTGACGACCGCGTGAAGATGTAGACCGCGCCAGGCCGAGCACACCCAGGTTGCATGACTCGGTTGCGCCGCTGGTAAAAATGATTTCGCCGGGTTTCGCGTGCAGAAGCGCAGCGAGCTTGTCGCGAGCGCCGTCAATGGCGGCGCGCCCTTCGCGGCCAGCAGCGTGGACACTGGATGGATTGCCGAAATGGCGATTGAGATATGGGAGCATCGCCTCGCGCGCTGCATCGCATAACGGTGTGGTGGCGTTGTAATCAAGGTAAATCATCACTACTCCTCTTACTCATACTCTTGCTCCCGCTCGTTTCCCCCTTGTAGCCGCGTCTCTGTGAGACGCGCTGAGCGTCTTGCAAACATGCAACCATTACGCTTCGCACAGCGAAGCGGCTACAGGATTGGCCGCCTTCATTTCTGAAATTCATCGCGTGCGGTTTCGGTCTCGTGTTTTCGTTTCGGCACAACGCGAACTTCCTTTTCTTCGTAGTAAACGAGCGAATGCGGTGGAACGCTTTTTGTCAGGAAAACGTTGGCGCCAATTGTCGAATTCGCACCAATCACAGTGTCGCCGCCCATGATCGTGGTTCCGGCGTAAATACAGACGCCGTCTTCGATCGTCGGGTGGCGCTTTTTGCCGTGCAATCCCCGTCCCGCCCCGAGCGAGCGAGCGATGAATGACACGCCCTGGTAAAGTTTCACGTGCGACCCGATTTGCGTGGTCTCGCCAACGACCACTCCGGTGCCATGATCGATGAAGAAATGCGAGCCGATCTCCGCGCCAGGATGAATATCGATGCCCGTGCGGCTGTGCGCCCACTCGGTCATGATGCGCGGAATTAACGGCACCTTTCCGTAGAGCAGATGCGCCATTCGATAAATAGCGATCGCCTCCAGCGCCGGATAAGCGAGGATGATTTCTTCGTAGGTGGTGGCGGCCGGGTCCCCTTCGTAAGCGGCATCGATGTCCGTCCAAAGCATGCGGCGCACCGAAGGCAACTGCTTGAAAAACTCCGCCAATACTTCTTCGGCTTTTGCTTCTGTTGCTTCATCGGGGGGAATTCTGCCGAGGCTTCTGCAAATTTCAGTTTTGAGTCGCGCGTGTAAATGTCTGACGCGAATACGTGTGGTGTCGGCGAGATCTTCGGAGCTCACGAGCGCTTCACTCCGGAAACCGGGAAACATCAGGCTCATCAGCTCAGTGCAAGCCGCTTCGATGGATAGACGCGAGGGGAGGGAAGCCGCGGCCGCGAGATAATTTATCCCGCCGGTCTCGCCATAAGTCTGAAGCAGCTCCTCAATTGCGTCCCGCGTCGTCGTGGCCATCAAACGAACTATGCGCCCACTGAGCGTGAAAAAAAGTGAAAGTATGGCGTGTGGGGGAGATTCAGCGGTTGTAGCCGGCACGCACGGTGTGACGCGCCCTACCACGGATCAGGTTCACGAGAACAGGTAGGGCGCGCAGTCCTCTGCGCGCCGTTTGGCTGCTGGTTAGGCCCCGCGGGCTTGCAGCCATTGCAGAGCAAAGCGAGCGACCTCGCGCGAGTTTTTCAAGTCGAGCTTATCTTTGATGTGCGCACGGTGCGTTTCCACGGTCTTTGGGCTGAGATTCAACACCTTGGCGATCTGACGCACTTCGTTGCCTTTGCCGATCAGCTCGAGGATTTCCAGTTCGCGATCGCTCAGTCTCTCGACGGCGTCGATTTCGCCTTCAGCCTGGCGGTGGGCGAATTTCGCGATGACCTGCGCGGCCATGGCGGGACTGAGATAAGGCCGTCCGTTGAACACTTCATGGACTGCCTGCACCACATTTGCCATCGCTTCGTGTTTCATCACGTAGCCGTCGGCTCCGGCCCGCAGCGCGCGTAACGCATAGAGCGATTCATCATGCATCGAGAGCACCAGAATGGGCAGCTTCGGATATTCCGCGCGAATGTTCTTGATCAGCTCGATGCCGTTGGCGCCGGGCAAACTGAGATCCACGATCACCAGGTCGGGATGCAGCTTGCGGATCACCTCCATCCCTTCAGAGGCGTTGCCGGCCTCGCCACAAACGGCGAAGGAGTCATCGGAATGAATCAGTTCCTGGAGTCCCTTCCGAAACAGCGGGTGATCATCAACGATCACGATCCGTTTTGCTTCCGGCGCATCGCATTTCGGGTTCTTATTTGTGGACCGCGCGACACTCATCGGCTTTGGGGCCTAGGTCTGTTGCAACATAATCGAGGACAACACTCAAAAATCTCTGGCTCTCTTCTAGGCATTCGCGGCTCCCTGCCGCGCCAGATGTCGCAAAGTTAGATCGCTGGCGACTGGCGGGTTTGAATTTTTTCGTATGGCTTCTGCCATCTGATCGCCGTTTCGCCCTTTACGCGACCCCGGCGCGTGAATCGGCAAATAGCAGGATACACGTGTGCCTCCTGTCTGTGGAGAATCGATTTCCAAGCGGCCGCCCATCAACTGGGCCCGGTATTTCATGATGTGATAGCCGAGACCTTGCTGTGGCTTAAGATCTTTGGGAAACCCGATTCCGTCATCGATCACGCGCAAAACCATTTCCTTCCGGAACCGCTCCAGCCTCACCACGATTTGCCGCGCCTGAGCGTGTTTATTGGCGTTAATGACTGCTTCCCGGGCAATTCGGTACAGATGTGCCGCGGCCGCGTCATTGTTGATTTGAAACGACGGTTTCATTTCCAGCCGGCAGGGCGTTCTCCAAATTTCCCGGTCAATCAGATCTTGCAAAGCGACGATGAGCGCGGCTGCGTCCACATCCACCCTATGCAGTGCCCGGGATAGGTTACGTGTGTCAACGGCTGCCTTGTTAATCAGATCCGCGACTTTTTCGATGTCAGCTGCGTCAATTACCCGGTGGTTTCTCAGGCGTAACGCCATCGAGCGCGTCATGAATGCCACCGCGGTCAAATGCTGGCAAAGGCCGTCGTGCAGTTCCTGGCCCAGCCGTTGTTGCTCACGGTCGCTGACAGCGAGGATTTCCCCTTCCAGCCCTTTGCGCCGGCTGATCTCTGCTTTCAACTTTTTGTTTGCTCTATTCAACTCAAGCGTCCGCGCACGAACACGCATTTCCAAGAGTTGCTTCGATCGTCGCAACGCAGCCTCGGCTTTCTTGCGCGCCGTGACATCGACAACCACGGAAACGGTGGACTGCGTTTTGCCGTCGAGTCCGGCCACGGCGCTCGCACTGACATCGGCCCAGAGAATGGCACCATCTTTGCGGATGTAACGCTTTTCAATCTCATACGGTTTGCCCCCGTGAACCATTTGTGCGAACCGGCGCATGTTCTCCTTCGCGTCGTCAGGATGGGTCAGTTTGGCCAGGGATTTTTCGAGAAGCTCCGACCGCGTATAACCGAGCATCTGGCAAAGCCTTTGATTGGCAAAAATGATCCGGCCGTTTACGTCCCACCGGGCCACGCCGGCTGTAGCTTGCTCCACGGTTGCGCGCATGCGTGCCTCCGATTCGCGGAGTGCTTCTTCGTCCTGCTTATGTTGAATCGCCTGCATGACTTGCCGGGCGATTGTTGTTGCAAATCGGAGCTCGGTCTCGGTGAAGGAGTGTGGCGCATTAAGATAAACCATGAATTTACCGATCAGCTTCCCGTCAGCGACCAGCGGGACGAACGCAGCTGCGTGAATTCCTTCCGCGCGAATCACCGCTTTCAATGATTTCGGGAGCTCGGCGCGGTCGATGTCGGAAATGCACACCGGCTGTGGATCCTTCGTGTCCGACTCCCACGGCGAATGGCCTTCTACGGCTTTACGGTAACGTTTGGATAAACCGCGCCAAGCCACGAAACGCATGATCTGCTTTTCATCAGAAAGCAAAATCGAGGCGCGATCGCACCCAACGACTGCCAAGATCGTGTCCAGCGCTGCTTCGTAGATCTCCTGGAGCGAAGAGGCTGCACTTTGACGTTGGGCAAATTGATAGAGCGCCTCTTGTTGTTGTTCCGTGCGTTTGCGTTCGGTGATATCATTGTTGGTTTCCAAAACATATGCGCGGTTTCCTTGCGCATCGCGGTCCAACGCCCAGCGCGAGAGCATGGTAATCCGCCCGCCGTCGCGTCGCGTGTGAACGAGTTCCCCTTGCCAGTGATTATCCCGGAGCAGCTTTTGATAAATTCTGGACACCGGCTCGGGGTGTTCTGTTTTCAACAAATCATGGCTTACCTCGCCTAGCGCTTCCTGTAGCGTGTAGCCGTAGATTTTCGTCGCCCCTTTGTTCCAGTATGTGATGCGATCGTTTACATCGCGAACGATGATCGCATCGTTGCTCAGATCAAGCAGCCGCGCCTGCTCAGCCAGCCGTTGTTCGTGACGCTTGCGCTGAGATAAATCGATGATGGCGGTCTGGTAGAGCAAAGCGCCATTTCGTGTGGTCGAGGTGATAGGCGTACTTAGAAGTTGAGCCGGGATCCGCTCGCCTTTTCTCGGCTTCAACTCTAGTTCTGTCGCAACTTGTTCGGGCGTCGTGCGGCAATGGAGCAGGTGATTCAGGAATGAATCCAAGTCCGCTACATAAAACGCGAAGGGGCGTCCGAGTAATAAATCCCTTGGCACGCCCAGCAACGCGGTCGCGGCCAGATTGGCTTCCTCAATTCGGCCGGCGCGGTCGAAGCTGACATAAGCGATCGGAGCGAAATCATAAAGATCGACAAATCGCTGAACGGCGGCTTCCAGTTCACTCTTTGGATTGCGCATCGCGAGCCTGCGATTGGAATAAATGGGCGCGCCGTTTTTATTGATCCGTCCTATCTCGCCATCGGTCGAAAATTTCTGCAGCGCGCGAGACGTTCGGGGCATCAGTTTAGTCTGCGTGTGATGAGATTCTTTAGAAGCTCGGACCGAAACGGCTTTGAGTTTGCGAGCACGCTGTGCGCGTTGCTTATTATTTGCGCGACGAGCCATCTTTTCGACTTGTTCTGTTTCCGTCAGCTTCGCTTTCTCCGTCGATGTCCACCAGCGTGATAACGGCGCCGTCGATTTTGTTATCTGTTGTGCGATATGGCCGCACCCGCAGCGAGTACTGCCGCCCTTCTTTATCGGTCACTTTGCGCTCTCGCGTGCCCAGCGTTTCGATCACTTCGCGCAATATCTTCTCCATGTCGGGAACATCTATGTTAGGCCGCAGCTCGCTCAACGGCCGGCCGACGTCAGTCGGTAAAATATTAAAGGCTCCCCGGGCCGCCGGCGTAGCGCGTCGCACTGTTAAAGAGTTGTCCACCATCACGATTGGCATTTGCGTGCTGGCCAGCAGATTGTTTAGCTCGTTCGTCAATTGCATCATCTCAAGGTTGCGGTTGCTCAGTTCTTCGTTCAAGGTGGTCAGCTCTTCATTTGTTGATTGCAATTCTTCCTTTGCCGTCTCGAGCTCTTCGTTTGTGGATTGCAGCTCTTCGTTGCTCGATTCGACTTCTTCGTTGGCCGCTTTCAACTCTTCATTGGTCGCCTCCTGCTCTTCGATGATGGTCTGCAACGATTCTTTCGAAGCGGCCAATTCCCGGCGCAGGTTGGTTACCTCACGCAGCGCCCCCGTTTTTCCGAGAGGCTGCAACAATCGCTCCGGTTTGCTCCTGCTCGTCGTTTCATCAAAAATCACCAGGAACCACGGCTTATCGGCCCCCGGGATTTTGAATGGTACGACCTGAATATTTATCTCGTAGTTTTTTCCCCGAAGCGTAACTTTCGCGCGCTCTGTGCGGGCGGGTTTGCCCGTTTTGATCGACCGACGAATCGTTGCGCGTAGATCCGGCACCAAATTCGTGCGCGCTAGTTGTATCAGATTGAACGTTGCCGGGCCGGGCATGTGTTCGAGAAACAGGTCGGTCCTGCCACGGAACTGGTGCACTTGCATCTTATCGTCAACCACGACGGCCGCCGGCGCGTACGTGCTGAGCATGATGCGATCCGCCATCTTCAAAATGTCGGCATCGAAATTTGCGCCAGTGCCCGCTGTCGATCTTGCACCAAACTGCGCGAGCTCAAGGCCGCGCTGCGGAATAAACTCGACTGGCCGCGGCGCAGTTGCGACTTCCTTCGTGTAAATTTTATTCTTCTTGTCCACGAGTTTGAAAAGCTCGTCATACAGACCCACCGATTCGGCGGGCCCAAGAATCAATAAACCGCCCGGGTTGAGAGCGTAGTGAAAGTGGGGGATGCAGCGCTTGTGCAGTTCCGGGCTGAGATAAATCAATACGTTGCGGCAGCTGATCATATCGAGACGCGAGAATGGCGGATCAGCCGCGATGTTTTGTCGCGCAAACGTGCAAATATCGCGCACGTTGCGATGAATTTGGTAACCGCCGTCGCGTTTAACAAAAAAGCGCTTCACTCGCGACTGCGAAACATCCTTTTCGATCGCGCTCGAGTAAATTCCCAAACGCGCATGCTCGACGACTGACTCGCTCAAGTCGGTGCCGAAAATCTGAATCCGCCATTTCGAGGCCTGGCCACCGAGAGCTTCGAAGATGCAAATGGCGAGCGAATAAACCTCTTCGCCTGTGGCGCAACCCGGTATCCACACGCGCAATTCTGCTTGTCGAGCTTTGCTTTTCTTTTTGAGCAGCGCCGGTAGGAAACGTTTCTTTAATGCGCGGAATACCTTTTCATCCCGGAAAAACCGCGTCACGTTAATGAGCAGATCGTCAAAGAGCGCTTCGATTTCCTTTTTGTTGTCGCGCAAGTACCGCGCGTAACGTTTCAGCGTATCGATCCGATGCAGCGCCATTCGCCGGTGGATCCGTCGAATCAGGGTACTTTCCTTGTAACCGCTGAAGTCGACACCCATCTGTTTTTTCAGAGAAAGGAAAACCCGCCCCAAATCGTCCGCCTGGCGATAGGCTTCCTTTTCGGCTTCCTCTACGTCGATGAGAGGCCGCCGTAGATACGGATGGTCGGCAATGCGCCGGATTTCGCGCGCGATTGCGTCTGGCGGCAGAGCGAGATCGACAAAGCCGGAGCGAATTGCGCTCCGCGGCATGGCATCGAACTTTGCGCTCTCTTCAGTTTGCGCGAAGGTCAAACCGCCTGCCGCCTTGATGGCACGCAGACCAGCGGTGCCGTCACTGCCGGTTCCGGAAAGCACGATGCCGATTCCGCGCGACCCGCATTCTTCGGCGAGCGATTCAAAAAAGTGGTCGATCGCGACGTTGAGTCTCTCTGTGCGGGTGACCAATGTGAGCTTGCCATTTTTGGCAATCACGCATTTGCTCGGTGGCTGCACATAAACGGCGTTTGGCTGTGGCGTGATTGTTCCTGTAACCTCGGTCACTGGCATCGATGTGGCTTTGCCGAGCAGATTCGGAAGCCGGCTCCCGTGATGCGGATCGAGATGCTGCACGATTACAAACGCCATGCCCGTTTTCGGCGACAAATGGCGCAAGAGATCCATTGCCGCTTCGAATCCACCGGCTGATCCGCCTATGCCCACAATTGGGCAGCTCGACTTCGCCGTGGCTGGTTCCGGTCTCGCTTTCGCCTTGGCTAATTTTGATTGCGGCAATTTTTTGCCGCTCGTTTTTATTCGCGAGGAGGAGGCTCTCGACTTCGCTTTTCGCTTTACGGCCATAGGCCGTGTTTATGTTAGTTTGCGCCTGCGCATCACACAAGCTGCGATTGTGAGTGGTGGAATGCGTTGTCCTCAACGCGTTGACAATGTAAAGCGGATCTATCGTCAGACATCTGCGCCTTGCGATGGCTAACGAATCGGCTTTCTGGAACGGATCTAGGGTGGGGCGCGTTAGGAATGTTCAAGTAGCGGCCCACCGCTGGCAGACTG